>Ga0209023_10003733_pt1 | contig 17872 bp, 19 predicted proteins | sample LakOneMetagenome_FD_187468 | JGI IMG/M metagenome (GOLD analysis project Ga0209023, IMG submission 187468) | Freshwater and sediment microbial communities from Lake Erie, Canada (SPAdes) (version 2) | ecosystem: Environmental > Aquatic > Freshwater > Lentic | place: Lake Erie, Canada... | reverse complement strand
TTCGGTGTCGGTGCCTAGAATATGCAAATTCTGCAGTGTTGGCGCGATCGCGACGCTGTCGTGGAAAATCTTGTCGGCCGGATGCACCCAAAGCAGCGGGCCGAACGCGGCCAAAAGCACCAGGATCGCCACCACGTAGAGACTCAAAACCGCAGCCGGATTGCGCATCAACCGCCGGCGCGCGTCTTCCCAAAGCGAGCGGCCGCGAATGGCCGGCGGCGGCAGTGTGTCGTCGAGCAAGAGGTCGGTCATGCCACGCGCGCCCTCGGATCGAGGAAGCGATAGAAGAGGTCCGCCGCAAGGTTCAGGAAGATGATCAGCACCGAATAGACCAGCACCACGCCCATCACGAGCGTGTAGTCGCGCTGTTGCGCCGCAAGGACGAATTGCTTGCCGATGCCGGGCAAGCCGAACACGGTTTCAACCACGAACGAACCTGACATCACCGCAGCGAGCGCCGGCCCCGTGTAAGACACGATCGGCAACAGCGCGATCGGCAACGCGTGACGCCACACCACCTGAAACTCCGGCAGCCCCTTTGCGCGCGCCGTGCGAATAGCGTTCGAGCGCATGGCTTCGATCATGCTCCCGCGCATTAGGCGCGACACCACTGCCGTCAGCGGCAAGGCAAGCGTGAGCATAGGCAGCAGGAGATAACTGAGGCCGAACTCGTCGCGGTGGAGCCCCTGCGTCGGCAGCAAGTGCAGATCGATGCCGAACCACAGTTGCAGAATGGGGCCGACTACCAAGGGCGGTAGGCAAACGCCGATAATGGCTGCGGCCATAACCAGATAATCTTGCGCTCGATTCTGCCGCAACGCGGCCATTACCCCCATGAAGCCGCCGATCATGAGCGCCATCGCCATCGCGCCAAGGCCCAGGATGGCGCTCGTTGGCGCGCCTTCGGCGATGACATCGATAACGTTCTTGTCCTTGTAGACCATTGAGGGACCAAGATCGCCGCGCGCCAGCCCACCCACATAGGTGGCAAGCTGCTGCAGGATCGGCTGGTCCAGCCCGTATTTCGCCTCCAGGCGCCGCTCGATCTCGGGCGGCATCTGCCGCTCCTTTGAGAACGGGCCGCCCGGCGCTAAGTGCATCAGCACGAAAGCCGCCGCCACGATCGCGAGGAGCGTCGGGATCGCGATCAAAAACCGCCGAGAGGCGAGAGCGAGCATTCCAATCCCTGAGTCGAGCAGCTTGCTTCCACGGAAAGCCGTGTCAACGTGCCCCTGTCATGACTGAATTTCGTGAAGTGAATCCTGATTTTTGGGTTGCCGAGCAGTTAAGCGTCGAAGATATCGCGCGCGCCGCTGCAAACGGTTTCAAAACGATTGTGAACAATCGGCCGGAAAACGAGGAAGTGGGGCAACCGTCCGACGCTGAAATGAAGGCCGCGGTTGAACGCGCCGGCATGAGCTACCGCGTGCTGCCCTTCGCAGGACCCCCGCCGCCCGGGATCGTTTCGGAAACGGCCGCTTTGCTCGAGCGAGCCCAAGGCCCGATCCTCGCCTATTGCCGCTCCGGCCGGCGCTCGATCACCGCGTGGGCGCTTGCACAGGCGCTTTCTGGGACGCGGACGCCGGATGAGATTGTCGCCTTAGCGGCGAAGGCGGGCTACGACTTGAGCAGCGCCAAGCAGGCGCTGCAAACCTTGGCGCCCAAAGGTTAATTGGCGCCGGCCAGCAAAAGCCAGATCACTTTCAGCAGCACAATCACGGACAGGGCCATTACGACCGTGCGCACGCGATCCAACGCGAACAGGCAGATTGAGAAGGCGGCGTCCATGGTCGCGCCGAAGCAAAGGTCGCGCCGCGGAGGCATTAACACGTGACGGACGCCTCGCCACGCGTATTCCAGACCTCCGGCGCCGTGTGGCTGCGCGATTTTCAATTTGGCTTAACGCATCTGGTCGTTCGTAAGACTGGCGCACGCGTGCCCTACTCGCGCTTCGTCATCGCTGATGTTTGGGCCTGGTTTAGCTACTTCGCTGCCGCTTCCCGCATGAAGCCCATGGGTCCGCCATTTACCATTGCCTACGCGCCGGAGCGTGCTCGGCCTTGGTATCTCATCTGGGCGGTGGCGCGCGTTGCAGGGGCGCGATTGGTCAAGGAGCCAACGAGCGCTGACGTTGTGATGCACTTCGAAGATTCCACTTACAGCCCAAATGATCCGCCCGGCAGGCTGAAGCGGGACGCGACGCTGGTAAACTATCGCTGCCGCGACGTTTCGAAGACACGCGTTTCAGAAGCCAGTGCGACAGCGCTCGGCGCCCCGCTCGCAATCGATCCGACGACGTACGTGGGCTCGGCGGTCGAAAAGTCTGAGATCAACGCTGCGCACGATGGGCGCATCGTTCAATGTCCGATGAACGCATCGCCGGGCCGTGCCTATCAGCGCCTGATCGACAATCGGGCCGAAAATCCCGAACTGGTGGAGGACCTGCGCACGATCACTGTCGGCGGCAAGGCGATCTGCGTGTTCATCAAGCGTCGTCCGGTATCCAAGCGCTTCCTCAATACCAACAGCGAAACGGTGATGCGCGAACCGGAGGACGTGTTCACGCCAACAGAGCTGGAGAGCATCGCCGCGTTCACGCGCGCGATGGGCATGGATTGGGGTGGCGTCGATGTTTTGCGCGATCGCGCAGATGGACGGCTCTACATCGTCGACGCCAACAAGACAGATATGGGTCCACCGTTGCCACTGCCGCTGCCCGATAAGCTCATCGCGACGCGCAAGCTGGCGCATGCATTTCGCGCTTTCGCATTGCAAGGGCGCGGTTGATGGCGGTGAAAATCCCTTTCGTGCGGGACATCGACTTCGCCTACGGCGAAGTTCAACAAGTCAGTCCGCTTATCCGCCGCGTCGTCGCCAACAATCCCGGCCCCTTCACGTTTCGCGGCACCGGCGTCTACATTATCGGTCAAGGCGACGTGGCCGTAATCGATCCGGGGCCAGACGACCCAGCGCATATCGACGCGTTAAAGCGCACTCTGCAGGGCCAGCGCGTTACGCACATCTTCGTTACGCACCGCCATTTGGATCACTCGCCGGCAGCGAGGCCGCTCGCCGCGCGCACGGGCGCCAAGATCTACGCGAGCGGCGTCGCGCCGCGCTTTTCAGTCGATGACTTCGTCGCCGAAGCTGGCGATGACCTCGGCTTCAAGCCCGACATCGTCGTCAAGGATGGCGACGTTTTCAGCGGCGCAAATTGGACGCTCGAGGCGGTGATGACGCCCGGCCACACGTCGGATCACATGTGCATGGCGCTACGCGAAGAGAACGCGCTGTTTTCCGGCGACCACATAATGGGCTGGTCGACAACGGTGGTGAGCCCACCTGATGGCGACATGGACGACTATCTCACGAGCCTCGACAAAGTGCAGGCTCGGAACTTCACCACTTTGTGGCCCACACACGGCCCGCCCGTGACCGATGTGCGCGCTTTCATCCAAGCTTACAAAGATCACCGCCTTGATCGCGAGGCGCAAATCGTGGCGCGCCTCCAGGCTGGGCAAACCCAGATCATGGACATGGTTCCAGTGATGTACGCTGACGTGAACAAGCGACTCTATCCCGCCGCCGCACATTCAGTGCTCTCGCACCTGGTCCGGCTCGTCAAACAGGGCCGCGTCGTGTCTGGCGGCGCGCCCACTATTCATAGCGACTATCGGTTAAGCCCCTAGTGCAGCAGCTCTACGACGAGCCGCACGACATTTGCCAAGCTGATCAACGCAGCAACGCCGATCACGCCGCCGAATACGCGCCCTAACGGTGAATACAGCGTCTGCATCGTCCCAGGGTAACGCCGGACGGTAAGAAAACTGCCGCACGAGATTGGTTAGCGGCTCTTAAGCTCAGTGGATCGACGGCGACGGCTCGTCGAACTCTTCGAGCGCTACGATGCGGCCGTTCTGATCGAGATCGCGAATCTGAAAACCGCCGGCGCCAAAGATGGAGCGCGCGCGGCCGCTCCAGGCCATCGCTTGCATCGCCACGACGGTGATGTCGTCCGCGCGCAGCGAGCGCGCATGGCAAACTGACGCTTCCTCAGCAGGCTCGCGCAGAAATTCGACCCGGTAGTGCATAGAAGGAGGGTGGCACGAATTTCACCTGCCCGCGTCTGCGCGACGACCTAGCCTCATGGCCTATGCCGCGGCGAAACCCCTGGTTTCATTTGCGTTAATCCGCAACCGCGTCTTATTCCGCGGCCTGCACCGTCGGCAGCGTGTAGTCTTTGAACATCTCACGGAGCGCGAGTTTGTTGATCTTGCCGGTCGCGCCCAGCGGAATTTTTTCCACGAACACCACATCGTCCGGCGTCCACCATTGGCGATTTTGCCGTTGAGCGCGGCGAGCATTTCTTCGCGCGTGGGATTCGCGCCGGGCTTTGGCTCGACGATCAGCAACGGGCGTTCATCCCATTTCGGGTGATAGACCCCAATCACAGCCGCGCAGGCGACGCCGTCCGCGCCCACCGCAATGTTCTCGATATCGATGGAGGAAATCCACTCGCCGCCGGATTTGATCACATCTTTGGCGCGATCGGTAATCTGCATGATGCCATACTCGTCGATGGTGGCGACGTCGCCCGTGTCGAAGAAGCCGCACGGCTGCAGACACTCACCCTTTTCGTTCTTGGCGCCAGCGTTACGGAAATAGGCGCGCGCAACCGCGGGGCCGCGCACCATCAGACGGCCGAAGTCTTTGCCGTTGTGAGGTTTGAGATTGCCCTCGTCGTCGGTGATTTTCATCTCCACGCCAAACGGCGTGCGACCTTGCTTCAGCTTGGCCTTGATGCGCCCGTCGTGGTCGAGCTTTGCGTGCTCGGGATGGAGTTTGCCGAAGGTGCCTATTGGGCTCATCTCGGTCATGCCCCACGCGTGGATGACCTCGATCCCGTAATCATCTTCGTAGGCGCGCAGCACCGCTTCCGGGATAGCCGAACCGCCAACCGCCACGCGCCGCAAAGTCGAAAACTTCAAGCCATTGTCACGAACGTGGTTGAGCAGTGCGAGCTGCACCGTTGGCACGCCGGCGATGAAGGTGACCCCTTCCTGTTCAATCAACTCGAACAAATTCGCGCCGTCGAGCTTCGGACCCGGCATCACTATTTTCGCGCCGCACATCGGCGCCACGAACGACATCGCCCAAGCGTTGGCGTGAAACATGGGGGCAATCGGCATGACGCTATCGGCGGCGCCGCACCCAAAGCCATCAGTTTGGTTCGCCATCATCGAGTGCAGGATGTTCGAGCGATGCGAGTAAAGCACCCCCTTCGGGTCACCAGTGGTGCCTGACGTGTAGCAAAGCCCAGCGGCCGTGTGCTCGTCGAAGCCGCCCCATTCCGCTTCCGTCAACTGCCCCTCAAGAAATTGTTCGTAGCTGAGGATGCCCGGCAGCTTGCACTGCTTTGGATCGCCGCTGAGCAACACGAAGTGCTTCACTGTCGGGATCTTCGCTGCAATGCCTTCGACAATCGGCAAGAACGTAATGTCGAAGAACAACACCTTGTCTTCGGCGTGATTGATGATCCAAGCGATCTGCTCCGGGAACAGACGCGGGTTCACGGTGTGCAACACCGCGCCCATGTTCATGGCGCCGTACCAGACTTCCATGTGCCGATCGGTCGTCCAGGCCAACGTCGCAACGCGATCGCCGAGCACAACCCCCCGGGCCCTCAACGCGTTCGTCGCGCGCTTCGCGTTAGCCCACACGGCCGCGTAATCGGTGTGGACGATGGGTCCATCTGTGCTGCGGGTGACAACCGCACGGCGCGGAAAATTGGCCTTGGCGTGGTCGATGACCTTATCGACTGTCAGCGGCCAATCCTGCATGAGCCCGAGCATCGCGACATCTCCCGATTGTCTTTTGTGACAATGCTAAGCGCCTGTTCCGCTTGCGGCAATGTCCTGACCACATGGTCGGGCATTTGCGGCGCCGTGGACGTGGAGGGAGAGCCCGCCGCGCGCTATAGTCTTTACCATGGCCCTGAAGCGCGATCTTGGACGAGCCCGCTACGCAGCCGCGCAAGGCGCGCGCGTGGCCTGGTACATGGGACAGTACTTGTTGGCGCGGCGCATTTCCGGCCCGTTCAACCGACCGGGCGAACCCAAGTTCACGCCGCAAGCGCCCAGCGGCGATCCGTCCGGCATACGCGCCGCCTTCCTCGACCTCTTCGCCAAAGACCGCGCCAATATTGAAGCCGGCCTTTACCCTGCGCCAAACGACCTTCGGGTTGAGCGCGCGCTTGGAGCGCTGCGCAATTCGGCGCGCTTCTTTCGCGACCTCCCATACGTCGATGCGCGGCGCCTGCAACGCGATGGCACAGAAGTGCGCGCGCTCGCGGCCAATGATCGTGGGCGCTACCCGACCTACTATCTTCAGAACTTCCACTATCAGAGCGGCGGCTGGCTGACCGAAGACAGCGCTAAACTCTACGACACCCAAGTCGAAATCCTGTTCGGCGGCGCTGCAGATGCGATGCGACGGATCGCGCTCGGATCGCTCGCGCGTGCGCTGAAGGGCAAAGATCAGCGCCGTGTGAAGCTTGTCGACCTCGCCTGCGGCAATGGCCGCTTTCTGAGGCAGGTTGTCTCTGCATTCCCACGCTTGCCGGCCGTCGGACTCGATCTCTCGCCTGCCTATTGCGGCGAAGCGCGCGTGCGGCTCGCGGATTGGCCACATGTGGAGATCGTCACCGGCGCGGTCGAGCACATGCCGTTCGAGGCGGAGAGCCTCGACGTCGCTTCCTGCGTGTTTCTCTTCCACGAGCTGCCGCCGCGCGTGCGCCGCGAAACCGCTCGAGAAATCGCTCGCGTACTTAAGCCGGGCGGCGCGTTGGTCCTTGCGGATTCGATCCAGACCAATGACTCACCCGACCTCGATCAGATGCTGGAGTATTTTCCGGTGGGCTTCCACGAGCCGTACTTCAGCTCATATCTGAACGAGGATTTCGTCGCGCTGTTTGAAGATGTCGGGCTGGCGTTGGAGGAAACCGAGAGCGCTTTCCTCACAAAAGTGATGCGCTTCAGAAAGTGCTGAAAACGGACTTGCAGGCTCGCGATCGCGTTGGCGTTACGTGGCCAGCCATGTCTGGCGCAAACGGCGCCGCAGTTGGACAAAGCCGCCACGAGCGCAGCCGGTCAAACCCGCACCTCGCAAGTCGAGCATCCTTAAGCAGGCGGTTTGTCCGGCAAGGTGCTAGCAGGCAATGCCTGCATAACTTGCGCTTCAAGCAGATCGAACCGTGCGCCGCTGTCCTCAGGTTGGTCCGCGGCGGCTGGCGCGACGGCGACGGCCGGCTGAATTGTCTGTGCGGACGCCTGATCGTCATAGCGCGACGCGAGCTGGTGATAGAGCGCATCGCCCCCATCTTGGTCGACGGCCGGGTAATGACCGCGCGGCGCGGTCGCATCGGTTGACGCGCCGTCTAAATCTTCGCTCACCTGCGTCACCTGTCCCGAGAACAGAGGCTCACGAGACTCCATCGGGATAATTGCCGCCTGCTCGAACACGTTGGAAGGCACGACTGTCACGTACGATGACGGCGCTGCTTCACGGATTTCTCGCCCGGGCATGGCGAAATCAAAACCGCCGGTCACGACCATGTTTAAGCCCGACACGCCGCCCACTGCGATTCCGCTAAATACCGCGCATGCAAACAAGCGGTCCTTCAAGACGGGGCGGTCGCTCAAGAAATTAGAGAACATGGCAGGCTCCTACGATGCGAGTAACCGCCATAGGATCGCCATGTTCCGTTCCCTTCGCTCAGTACAGCAGTTTAGTGCGCGGGCGAAGGCGCCGGCGCATGCCGGAGCGCTGCTGCGAGCGGCTCGTTTGCTTCAATATGAGCGGCGTAGGTCGGCGCTACGCGGGCATGCGATTGCTGTTCGTAGGCATAGGCGAATGACAACAGCTTCGCCTCTGACCAAGCCTCGGCAAAGATCGAAAGTCCGACCGGAAGCCCGTGCACGAGCCCCATCGGCACAGTCACGTGCGGGTAGCCGGCGACCGCCGGCAGCGTGCTCGCCGCCCCGCCCATGAAGTGATCGCCGTTGACGACATCTGTGGTCCATGACGGGCCCAAAGTGGGCGCCACCAGCGCATCGACGTGGTTCGTACGCATGAGTGTGTCGATGGCTTGTTGCGCTGCTCGGCGCACGCGATCGTGGACGCGAACGTAGTTTGGATCGGTGACGCCCTGCGTCGCTTGCGCCTGTTCAAACAACTCTTGTCCAAAGAACACAGTCTCGGCTGGTGTCGCGCCGTTGAAGGCTATCAATGCCTCCAAAGAACGTGAGGTCACAGCCGGCGGCGTGGTGGCGAGATAGGTGTTCATATCGCTCTTCAACTCGGCCAGCAGCACCACGAGTTCGTCGGTGTTGATCTGCGCCATGGTCGACGGCGCCGTGGTGATTTCGACGACCTCCGCGCCAGCAGCGTGCAATTGCGCGATGGCTTCGTCGAAGCGCTCATCGGTCGCGTGCTGGAAGCCTGCCATGAAACGCAAAACGCCAATACGCTTGCCCTGCAGCGCGTGCGCATTGAGCGCCGCGACATAGTCCGCGCGATGCGCGTCAGCCTCGCGCGTCGCCGCGTCAGCAGGATCGCTTCCAGCGATCGCGTTCAGAACGGTGGCCACATCGGTAACGCTGCGCCCCATTGGCCCGGGCGTATCTTGGCTGTGGCTAATCGGCACGACGTAGGTTCGCGACACGAGCCCAACCGTTGGCTTGATGCCGACCAAACCGTTGATCGCGGACGGACATACAACTGAGCCGTCTGTTTCAGTTCCGATGGTGATGGCAGCGAGGCTCGCCGCCGCCGCCGCGCCTGAGCCGGAGCTTGAACCGCAAGCATTGCGATCGAGCGCGTAAGGATTGTGCGTCAAGCCGCCCACCGCGCTCCAGCCACTCACCGACGCGGTGGAGCGGATATTGGCCCACTCCGAGAGGTTGGTCTTACCAAGGATGATGGCGCCCGCCGCACGCAAGCGCGCCACGATCGGCGCATCGCGGCCGGTGTTATTCTGCGCCAAGGCCAGGGATCCGGCGGTGGTGGGGTTATCCGCAGTCTCAATGTTGTCCTTGATCAGCACCGGAATGCCATGCAGCGGCCCACGCACGTGCCCAGCCCGCCGCTCCGCGTCGAGCGCGCGCGCTTGTTCGAGCGCGTGCGGATTGAGTGCTATAACGCTGTTGATTCCCGGCCCGCTCGCATCCATTGCGGCGATGCGATCAAGATAAGCTTGCGTGAGCGCTTCGGCTGTCACCGCGCCGGAGGTCATGTCGGCCTGCAACTGCGAGATGGATTTTTCCGCGACGTCGTAGCCGCGCGGAGCGTTGCCGCTTTGCGGCGTGCACGAAGCAAGCGTGAGCGCTGCGATCGCAGCCAGAACCAGACGCATGTGAACTCCCCCGCGCTGAAACGCGGCGCTAGTTCAAGGACTGGCCGTGAGCGCCGTCAAGGCGCTAGCGACCAGTCTGACCGCGATGACGCAATTTCGCGTCTGCGAGCACGCAGGCGAGCATGGCTTCACCCACCGGTGCGGCGCGGATGCCGACGCATGGATCGTGACGGCCCTTGGTGCTGATCTCGGCGTTTTCGCCGGCGCGGTTGATGGTCTTGCGCGGTGTCAGGATCGACGATGTCGGCTTCACCGCAAAGCGCACGACGATGGGCTGACCAGTGGAGACGCCACCAAGAATGCCGCCAGCGGCGTTGGTGAGAAACGTCGGGCCATCATTGCCCGCGCGCATTTCGTCGGCGTTTTCAACACCGGTAAGCGCAGCGGCGCCGAAGCCCGCGCCGATCTCCACGCCTTTCACGGCATTGATGCTCATGAAGGCGCCAGCGATCTCAGCATCAAGCTTGGCGTAAACCGGCGCGCCCCAGCCGGCGGGCACGCCTGTCGCTTCCACTTCGAGAATGGCGCCGACGGAGTTGCCATCCTTGCGCGTCTCATCGAGCAACGTTTCCCATTGTTTCGCGGCGTCAGCGTCCGGCGACCAGAAGGGATTGTTCTCGATCTCATCCCAATTCCACTTGGCGCGGTCGATGGCGATCTTGCCGATCTGCACCAGCGCTGCGCGGATCTTGATGTCGTCGCCCAGCACACGGCGCGCGATGGCGCCGGCGGCGACACGTGTGGCGGTCTCGCGCGCCGATGAACGCCCGCCGCCGCGATAATCGCGGAAGCCGTATTTGGCGTCGTAGGTGTAGTCGGCATGACCCGGGCGATAGAGGTCGCGGATGTCGTCGTACGCGGTGCTACGCTGATCGACGTTTTCGATGATCAGAGAAATCGGCGCACCGGTGGTGACTTGTTGCTCGGTACGATCATCGCCGAACACGCCGGAGAGGATTTTCACTTCGTCCGGTTCGCGCCGTTGCGTGACGAAACGGCTCTGCCCAGGCTTACGGCGATCCAGCCATTGCTGGATATCGCTCTCGGTCAGCGGAATGCCCGGCGGGCAACCGTCCACCACGCAGCCGATCGATGGCCCGTGGCTTTCGCCCCAAGTGGTGACGCGGAAAAGATGCCCGAACGTGTTGTGCGACATGGGCCCAGCGTGGTGGCACAAGCCGCGCTTTGCGGCAAATCAGTTCCCGGGCGGCGGACAGGTGGGCGCCATTGTGTTTAACGCAGCGTCGATCAAGGGGCGCACTTCAGCCGGCCGCATGTGCGCCAGTTCCTGCACGGAATGCGTGCGCCCTGCCTCTTTGGCGACGAGATAACCGACGTAATAGCCAAAACGCGGCGGCAAACCCGCCGGATTGCCGTTGCCGAAGAAGAGCGGCGCATAGTCCTCTTGCCGCTCTGAATCGATCACCGCCTTCACGGTGCAAGCGGCGCGCGGCAGATTCGCATCGACCTCGGGACGGATCGGCCGTGGCGTCGTCAATAACAGGGCCGCGTCGCTTGCGCCCGGATTGATTTGCTCGGCGACATACACGGCAAGCCCTTCGGCCCAGAGCGAGCACCAGACCGCCTCGCACTCCGGAAAATATGGCGCGTGGTAGAAATGGAAGATCTCGTGATTGAAGAACGGCCGCGCCTGTCCCGGCGTATGGATACGCGCCATCACGTCAGCGCCGAAGATGAAGTAGGTCCGGCCGTTGTACTCTCGGGTGCCGCCGTCCATGCGGCCAAGACTATGTACGAAGTAGATGTCGCCAACCGGCCGAGCGTCGGGAAACGTCGCGAGGAAGGCCGCTTGCGCCGCGGCCATATCGGGCGCGAAGCTCGCGCGAGTGATCATGTAGCGCTCACGGATTTCGGGAAACTGCTCCAGCGATCGCGCAATCATGCGATCCATCTGCTCTTGCGTCGTGCCTTCGGACGGTTCGTAGAAACCCGGAAAGAGAGGAATGAACGCCGCCTTGAAGGCCGCCACGCGGGTTTGCGTCTCCATGCCCTGGGTGCGATCGTAGAAGGCGGCGTAGTCGTCCGTCAGATCGACGAGGTGATAAAACGGCTCGGCCGCTGGGCGAGCAGGCGTGACCGGCGCAGTCTGGCATGCCGCCAGCACCAGCAAAGACAGCATCAGAACGCGCATGAAAAATCCCTCCGCCCCGAGAGATGCGGGGCGCCCCGCCCTCGGATGCGGTCGCGCGCCATGCTATAGTGTGGGCGATGTCCAGCAACGACCTGATCCCGCCCTCGCCCACCTACGATCCCTCGGCGACACCGCCGCCGGACGACGCGGCGCTGTTTGCGGAAAACGAGCCGCTTGCGCTGTTTGAGCGCTGGTTCAGGGACGCCAAGCAGAACGAGCCGAACGATCCGAACGGCATGGCTCTGGCGACGGCGGATGCGGACGGTTTCCCGGACGTGCGCATGGTCTTGCTGAAGGACTTCGACGCGCATGGCTTCGTGTTCTACTCCAGCGCCGAAAGCGCCAAGGGCGTGCAATTGGCCGAGAACGGGCGCGCCGCGCTGTGCTTCCATTGGAAGAGCCTGCGCCGCCAAGTGCGCGTACGCGGCGTGGTGTCGTTCGTTTCGGACGCGGAGGCCGACGCCTACTTCAAGAGCCGCGATCGCGGCGCGCGCTTGGGCGCGTGGGCAAGTGCGCAGTCACGCCCACTCCAAGATCGTTTGGCGCTGGAAAAGCGCATCGCCGACGCTGCGCTGAAATACGGCGTTGGCGACGTTCCGCGACCGGACTATTGGCGCGGTTATCGCGTCGCGCCGCTGGCGATGGAGTTCTGGCGCGACCGTCCGTTCCGGCTCCATGACCGGCTCACGTTCTCGCGCACCGCTCCGGGCGAGCCTTGGAACAAGGCGCGCCTCTACCCTTAAGACCCACTTCAAGCCGAATCGTGAAACGCTCGGCGCATGGCCGCCAAGCCCCTGCACGCGTTTGACGTCGCGCTGACGACGATCGCATTGCGCACATCGGCGACCAAGCCAGAGGAACGCGAGCGTACGCTCGTCCCGGCAGTGGATGACGCGGACGCGCCAACGCTGGATCGCGCCTCCATCTCTCACGAAGAGGCAGCGCTGATCGCCTCGCTATGGCCGCCTGCGCGGCAATGCGTGATCGGTCCGCGCTACGAGCAACTGCCCGCGCCCGCCATTTTTGGCGTGATGTACCGCATCGATTGGACACCACCCGGCGCCGCAGACGCGCGCGTGCTGCAGGAACGCCTACGCAAAGCGTTTCACTAAACGCGGTTGGCTTTCTTTGCTGTTTTCTTCGCGGCCTTCGCCGGCGCTGCCTTTTTCACGGTTTTCTTCGCCGGCGGTTGCTCTTTCGGGTTCGGCCACTTTTTGATGCGCTTCAGCAAACCCGCCGTCTTCAGCCGCCCTTCCGGCCGCGTCTTGCCTTTCACCGATACGTTGGCTTGGTGCACCGTGTTGGGATCGCCCGAGACCAGCGGATGCCACCAAAACAGATCGCGCTTCTGGTCCACTAGACGATACGCGCACGTCTTGGGCAGCCAATAGAGATCAGGCACGTTCTCAGGCGTCAGTTTCACGCAATCGCTGACGATCTTCTGCCGGTTCTCGTAGTTCGAGCATTGGCAAAGTCCGGAATCGAACAGCTTACAAGCCACGTCCGTCAGAAAGATTTGACCCGTATCTTCGTCTTCGATGCCCGCCAAGCAGCACTTGCCGCAGCCGTCACACAGGCTTTCCCATTCCGCCTCGCTCATTTCGGAAAGCGACTTCGTTTTCCAAAAGCCCTTTTGGACCGCCGTCATCGTTCGAACGCTCCCACCACTTCCACGTGCGGGCTCCAACGGAATTGATCGACGGGCGTGATGCGCGTGATCGTGAAGCCATGCTCGACCAAAACCTTCGCGTCGCGCGCGAAGCTGGCCGGGTCACAGGAGACATATGCGAGTCGGCGCACCGGCGCGCGCGCGATCTGCTCGGCCTGCTGCCGTGCGCCCGAGCGTGGCGGATCGATCACCGCGCCATCGAACTTCTTCATTTCCAGAGAGGAAAGCGGCGTCCGCAGCAAATCGCGGCGGAGCGTCGTGACTTGCTTCAGCGCACCGCCCGCGCCGTCCGCCGCGCGTTTCAACGCCACCAGCATCTCGCCGTCAGACTCCGCCGCGAGAACTTCCGCCTGCTCCGCCGCGCGTAGCGCAAACGTGCCGATGCCGGAAAAAAGATCGATGACTCGGTTCGCGCCTTTGAGGGCGTCCAACGCCAATCGCGCCAACGTTTCCTCGCCGAGTGCGGTCGGCTGAAGAAACGCGCCGGGCGTTGGAGCAACAACGGCGCGGCCCATTCTCAGCGTTGGCGTCCGCCGCGCCACCACCGGCTCGCCATCCAACGACAACCGCGCAAGATCGAGGGCGTTGGCGACATCAATCAGCTTCTCAAGCGCCACGCGATCGAGCGCCGACACGCGCCCCGCGCCTTTGATCGCAACATCAACGCCTTGATCGGTCAGCAAGCATTGCAGTGTGATCTCGCCGCGTGCAGGCAAAGTCAGCTCTGCGAGCGGCGCGAGCTTCAGCACTACCGTTTCGAGCGAAGATACAAGTACCGGGCATTCGGCTATCGCAGTCAGTTTTGCGCCGCCGCGTTCGATAAAGCCGATACGCACTTGCCCATTTTCGCGCGCAGCATGAACAGCCGCGCGCCGGCGACCCTCACCCCACGCGGGGACGGTCGGCTCAACTTCAGCGCCGCCAAGTCCGCGCTTGGCGAGTGCGTCGACAACTTGTTCGCGCTTCCATGCGAGATACGGGGCCTCGCGCCAGTGCTGCAGCTGACAACCGCCGCAACGTCCGAAGTGACGGCATGCCGCAGTTTGACGTTCATCGCTGGCCTTAACCACATCGATAACTTCAGCACGCGCGCCCGCGACACGCGCGCGCACCTCTTCGCCTGGAAGCGCGTAAGGCGCGTAAATCGGCCCATCCGCACCCTCAGCGAGCGCATCGCCACGTGCGCCAATGCTCGAAATGCGCAGCAAACGCTCTTCAGGCGCAACCGGAGTGCGCCCTTTCGCGTTTTGCGCACGGGCCTGAGCAGGCCTAGCGCGGGCAAGACGGTTCATTCGCTTCATGTGCCGTTCAGGCTGCCTCTGCTTAATTCAGACCCGACAGACAGGAGCCACCTATGCGAGGTCAAGTTTTCGTTGCTGCTTCGGTTCTGGCCGCCGCCCTTGCGGGCGCTCAGCCAGCCGCCGCGCAGCAGTACCGCACCTATCAAGATGCGCATGTGGCGTATGAACAATGCCAAGCGCAACAGCGTAACCGCACAATCGGCGGCGCGGTCATCGGCGGCATCGCCGGCGCGATTCTCGGCCACAACGTCGCCGGCGGTCACGGATCGCGCGACGAAGGCACCGCTCTCGGCGCCGTGGTCGGCGCGGGCGCGGGCGGCCTGATTGGCCACAACACGGCCAACGGCGCGTGCCAGCCTCCGGAAGCGAACGCGTATGACCCGTATTACGGTCAAGCGCAGTCCAATTCGCAGTACGCACAAGGCGACCAGTACTACGGCAACGAGCCATATTACGGCCAAGACGACGGCAGCGCGCCTTACAATGACCCCTACGCCAAGTCGGACGACGACTCGGACTATTACAGCAAGTAAGTTTACCCCAATGCACGCAGTGACTAGCCCCGGCGGAAACGCCGGGGTTTTTCTTTAGCGGCGCGCGTGCAGCAAAAGCTCAAGATTGCCATCGCCGCCGGCGATGGGCGAGTCGATCATCTTCACGACGCGAAAGTTCTCGACGCCATCGAGCGCGATGAGCGTTGCTCGCGCCGCGTCACGCGCGGCATCTTCGAGAAGCACGCCGTGCTTGCTGGCATTTGGCCCGGCCTCGAATTGCGGCTTGATCAGCGCGACAAGATCCGCGTGCGGCGCGGCCAGTGATAGCGGTGCGAGGAGCACCTTAGCCGCACCGATGAAGCTGGCGTCGCAGACAATGAGCGACGGCGCCTCCGACATCACTGCGCGCGATAATTTCCGCGCGTCGGTGCGCTCCATATTCACAACGCGAGGATCATCACGAAGCGACGGATGGAGCTGCGCCGTGCCGACATCCACCGCATAGACAAGCTTTGCACCACGCTCAAGCAACACATGGGTGAAGCCGCCGGTCGACGCGCCTACGTCCAAACACACGCGCCCTGCAGCATCGACGCCGAACGCGTCAAATGCGTGCGCTAATTTCACGCCGCCGCGAGACACCCATGGATGCGCTGGCGGCGCCTCCAACACAGCACTTTCTTCGACCAGATCAGCCGCATGTCTTACCGCGACGCCATCTGCGCGCACGCCCCCGGCCTCGATCGCCGCACGGGCTTTGGCCCGGCTCTCCGCCAAGCCTCTAGCCACCAAAAGAAGATCGGCGCGGATGCGTGCCATCGCTTTTTCCTTGCCCGAAGCGCGCGGGCACGCAAGCTTCCCGGATGCTGACCCGCCGCTCCGCACTTATCGGCGTCGCTGCTGCCGCAGCTTGCGGCACGCTTCCATCGCCTGCCACAGCCGGAAACGATCTGCTCGACCACGCCATCGCCCGCATGGGCGGTGTGGACGCAATCAATCGCTCACGAGTTCTCGCCTGGACCGGCCACGCGCGGATTCACGCCGACCGCCGAAATATCGACATCGGCGTGGAGAGTGTCGTCGAGCCGTTCGTCTACGCGCGCTCAGATACTTGGCTGCTCAGCCAAGGCCGCGGCTCAATGCGTTCATTGGAGATCGACGGACACTCCGGCGCGACCATCAGCAACGGTCAAAGCTCCCCCATGTCTGCGGCGATGTACCTTAATGAAAAGGCGCAGTTCGCAACCTACGGCTTGATGCGGCTGGTTTCACTGCGCGATGCCGGCGCCAGCTTCACGACTATGCCGATACCTGGGTCTGGAATACCGATCACCTGGCGTTATGGGCTCGTCGTTGACCATCCTGCCGCGCCGTCGGCGACACTTTATTTCGACAACACGGCGGCCCTAGTCGGCATTGTGAACAACGTCCCCTCGCCGAATGGCGGTGGTATGTCGATTGATCAGCTCTTCACGTTCGGCGAACTGCGTGAGAGCCAAACTGGCATGTACTGGCCGACAAGCATCAGCATCACGCAGGACCACCTTCCCTTCTTCGATCTCACCATCGAGACGTTCAGCCCGCGCCAAGCGCGCTGATGCCTCTTGCGCGCGGCTCGCCTTCGCGCCAGCGTCGCCCCCCTTAGCACAGGCGGGAGACACCCATGACGGACGCACTCGGCAATTCGGACGCGCTCGGCGTGGCCGAGCGGATCCGTAAAGGCGAGATCACAGCGCAGGAAGCGCTGGACGCCGCCATCGCCCGCGTCGAGCGCACCAATCCCGAACTCAATTTCATGGTCACCGAAGGCTATGATTACGCGCGTAAGCGTCTCGCCGGACCGCCGCTGAAGGGTCCGTTCGCGGGCGTGCCGACACTCATCAAGGATTTGCTGCCAATGGCCGGCCTGCCGACCAAGTTCGGCTGCCGCGCCCTCGCTAATTTTCAGCTTCCCGATCAATCGCCGTATATGGACGCGCTTCTAGCGGCCGGTCTGGTCCCGATCGGCAAATCCAGCACGCCAGAGTTCGGCTTGACCGCAACCACGGAGCCTTTGCTCGGTGGGCCAACCAAGAATCCGTGGGACACGAGCAAATCATCGGGCGGCTCATCAGGTGGCGCTGCTGTCGCGGTCGCCGCGCGCGCCGTACCGATTGCCCACGCAAGCGATGGCGGGGGCTCGATCCGCATCCCGGCGTCATGCAACGGCCTCTTCGGACTGAAGGTCTCACGCAATCGCACCGTCGCCACGAACGGTCTCGAAGTCGGCATCGCGCTTTCGGTGAACGGTTGCGAGAGCATCAGCGTGCGCGACACGGCTGCGTGGCTCGATGTGACCGAGCAAAAGGGCGCCAATGCCGCGCTTACACCCGTCGGCAATGTCACCGGACCAAGTACAAAACGTCTACGCATTGGCCTCTGCATCCAAGACACGCTCGGCCGCGATCCTGATGCGGACGTTGTCACGGCCATCGAGGATGCGGCGACCCTCTGCCGCGACCTAGGCCACAGCGTGCGTATCGTGAGCCTTCCAGCAGAAGGCGCGACCTTCGCGTCCTCTTTCACGCTTGCGTGGGCGGCCATCGCGTCTGAAGTCGCAAAGATGGTCCGCGCCGCCGCGCCAGGCGTCCCGGACGAACATGTGCTGGAGCCGCTATCACTTGCACTCGCGGCGTTGCGCGACAACGCCCCGCCCAACGCGTTCGAAGAGGCTGTCGCCACGCTGAACGAGATCGATGTGCGCTACGCGGCGATGTTCAACGAGATCGACGTGCTGCTGACGCCGGTGCTTGCCTCGACTCCGCCCAAGCTTGGGGAAATCTCCCCCACGTCGGGTATGGATGG
>Ga0209023_10003732_pt1 | contig 17873 bp, 17 predicted proteins | sample LakOneMetagenome_FD_187468 | JGI IMG/M metagenome (GOLD analysis project Ga0209023, IMG submission 187468) | Freshwater and sediment microbial communities from Lake Erie, Canada (SPAdes) (version 2) | ecosystem: Environmental > Aquatic > Freshwater > Lentic | place: Lake Erie, Canada... | reverse complement strand
GTTAAAATATAGATTGCTTGCTATTTGTCCTATGGCTACTGAAGCTAGGGATAAAGCCAAAGGTAATACCGATGCAATTGAATTATTCTGGGTTTATTTCCCTTCAATACGAGACATTCTTCATGATGCCAAAGCTTTTAATGATAAGAACTCTGCTATGCCGATAACATTTGATCATCTTCTGAATTCCAGACGTTTTAATGGCGTTATTTATAAAGAAGAAAATGTATATGGTGATAGACAAATTGATCAATACATGAAAGATAATGCACAAATGCAATTGCTAGAATCAGAACGAGTTAAAGAAAAAATTCGTAACTTCGAGCAAGACATGTGGAATTACTAATCTAAGTTTTCATACAATATTAAAAAACTCTTACCTTTGGTAGGAGTTTTTTTATTTCTAAATCACATCTAAGCTAATATCCATGTTAGATTATATTATAGTTGGTTCTGGCCTTGCTGGTATTGCTTTTTCTGAAGTTGCTCTTCACAACAATAAATCTGTTTTTGTTTTTAATAATCAATCTCAAAATTCATCAAAAATTGCTGGTGGCTTATACAATCCTGTAATTTTAAAGCGTTTTAGTGAAGTATGGAAAGCTAATGAGCAATTAGAATTACTATATCCATTTTACCAAAATCTTGAACTTAAATTAGGAGTTACATTAGATTATAAATTACCGCTTCTAAGAAAGTTTTATTCAGTTGAAGAGCAGAACAACTGGTTTTCAGCATCTGACAAGCCCAATTTATCTAAATTTCTATCGACTGATTTAATTACAAAAAAATGGAATTTTATTTCATCTCCTTTTAATTTTGGAGAGGTCTTATTTTCTGGATATGTAGATACTGCTCTTTTGGTGGCATCCTATAAATCTTTTTTGATACAAGAAAAATCCTATCAAGAAGAGACGTTTGATTATTCTCAATTAAAAATACATACTGATTTCGTAGAATATAAAAACATCAAAGCAAAACACATCGTCTTCGCTGAAGGATTTGGAATGCTTTCTAATCCGTTTTTTAATTCATTACCGCTTGATGGAACTAAAGGAGAATTATTGCTTATAAAAGCACCTAATTTAAATTTAGAGGTTATCATAAAATCATCAATTTTTATTTTACCAGTAGGGAATGATTTGTATAAAGTAGGTGCTACCTATAATTGGGAAGACAAAACCAATACGCCTACAGAAGCGGCCAAAAATGAATTAGTTGACAATTTGAAAGAATTAATCAACTGCGATTTTGTAATAATAGAACATTATGCAGGAGTTCGTCCAACTGTAAAAGATAGAAGACCTTTAGTAGGAACGCATCCAATGCACAACAATGTTCATGTGCTAAACGGACTTGGTACTAGAGGTGTTATGCTAGCACCAGCTATGGCAACTGATTTATTTAATCATATTGAAAATCAAATTCCTTTAGATAAAAATATTGATATTCGTAGAATTAAGAATTTTGTTTCCAGTTTTTGTCAAAATGAATAAACATATTGATGTAAATGTTTCTGGCCAACCTTGCAGTTACGGGCATTAACAATAGGATTCCAACAATAATTCCAATAAATGTTGTCAATACATCAAATCCTAAAATAACATTTAGAGTTATGAATATAGCAACACCCATGGCAACAGTCAATCCATAACTAACATACATCGCTCCGTAAAAAAACGAAGGTTCAATCATATATTGGGTATGACAATGACTACAAGTTTCATTCATTTTGTATAAAGAGCCTAGTTTATAAGGATTTTTCTCTACATACATACTTTCTTCTTGACATTTAGGACAACTTCCTGTTAAAATACTATTTAATGTGCTTCCTTTTTTTAACATTTGCAAAAAATTTAACTTCGTTCTATTTGGTCTTATGATCTTGAGCCTACAAAGGTACTCTTTAAGGAAGTTTTTAATGTAACAATTGTAACAAAATATATGCTAAATATTCATAATTTATCGGTTTCTTTTGGTGGTTCGTATCTTTTTGAAGAAGTAACTTTTCGTTTAGGTTCAGGCGATAGAGTTGGTCTTGTTGGGAAAAATGGAGCAGGTAAATCAACTATGTTAAAAATTCTAGCAGGTGATTTTAAACCTGATTCTGGACAGATTGCCACCGAGAAAGAAGTCCGAATGGGATTTCTTCGTCAAGATATCGATTTTGAACAAGGTAGAACCGTTCTTGAAGAAGCGTATGAGGCATTTACTGAAATTAAAATTGTTGAGAAAAAATTAGAAGAAGTCAATCATCTTTTAGTTACTCGTACCGATTATGAAAGTGAAGAATACGGTCAAATAATTGAAGATTTATCCGATTACACCCATCGATTTGAGTTACTTGGTGGATATAATTATGTAGGTGATACGGAGAAAATACTTTTAGGATTAGGATTCAAAAGAGAAGTGTTTAACGATCAAACAGATACTTTTTCTGGTGGATGGCGTATGCGTATTGAATTGGCAAAACTGCTTTTACAATCGAATGATATCTTACTTCTCGATGAGCCAACCAACCACTTAGATATTGAAAGTATTATTTGGTTGGAAGGTTTTTTAAGAAATTTCCCAGGAGTAGTAGTTATTGTTTCTCACGATAAGATGTTTTTGGATAATGTAACGAATCGGACCATAGAAATTTCTTTAGGTAAGGCTTATGATTTCAATAAACCGTATTCTGAATATTTAGAATTACGTCATGAAATTCGGGAAAAGCAATTGGCTACCCAAAAAAATCAAGCTAAAAAAATTGAAGAAACAGAAAAATTAATTGAAAAATTCCGTGCCAAAGCTTCAAAAGCCTCTATGGCGCAATCGCTTATCAAGAAGTTGGATAAAGTAGAACGCATTGAAGTCGATGAGGATGATAATTCAGTAATGAATATCTCGTTTCCAGTTTCAAAAGTTCCCGGAAAAGTGGTGATTGAAGCCGAAAATGTAACTAAAGCCTATGGCGATAAAGTCATTCTAAAAGATATTTCTTTACTAGTAGAACGTGGTAGCAAGATTGCCTTTGTAGGCCAAAATGGCCAAGGTAAATCAACGTTTATTAAAGCCATAGTAAACGAATTTGAATACCAAGGTGAAATCAAACTAGGACATAATGTGCAAGTAGGTTATTTTGCTCAAAATCAAGCCGAATATTTAGACGGTGAAATTACCCTGCTAGAAACTATGGAAAATGCCGCAACTGATACGAATCGTTCCAAAGTTCGCGATATGTTAGGTTCGTTTCTTTTCCGAGGTGATGATGTAGATAAAAAGGTAAAAGTACTTTCAGGTGGCGAGCGTAATCGTTTGGCTTTGTGTAAATTACTGCTGCAGCCCATCAATGTTTTGGTAATGGATGAGCCTACCAATCACTTGGATATTAAATCTAAGAATGTATTGAAAGCCGCGCTTCAAAAATATGAAGGCACCTTACTTTTAGTGTCTCACGATAGGGACTTCCTTCAAGGAATGTCGAATATTGTATACGAATTTAAAGATCAAAAAATCAAAGAATATTTGGGTGATATCAATTTCTTCTTAGAACAACGTAATATGGAAAATATGCGTGAAGTTGAAAAGAAAGATATTGAGAAAAAAGAAGCGCCAAAAGAAACGAATAAGATTTCGTATGAAGATCAAAAGAAAGGGAAATCGCTCCAGAATCGTTTGAGTAAAATCGAAAGTCAAATTCAACAATTGGAGAAAGACATTCAAGCCGATGACAAAGCATTGGCCTCGAATTATGATAAGCATCTCGAAGACGCCTCTTTTTTCATCGCTTACAATAAGAAGAAAGCCGAATTAGATAAGCTTTTAGAAGACTGGGAAGTGGTGCAAGGTGAAATAGATGCTATGAGCTAAATTATTTAAACGGATGACGCATTTGCCATTCAATGTTTGGCTCAAGTTTTTTGAAAAATTTCTCGAGGTATTTGTCGATTAGTTTGTTGTTATGGTATATAAATCCCGACATTTTTACCGGAATTGCTCCAATGGAACTTTTAATTTCTAAGGCAGTTCTTCCAAAAATAATTTTTTTAAATCCATGCTCAATACCATATTCAGTCATGTTGTAAAGCATATTCAAATAGAGCATGTTTTCTTTTTGAACTTTCGAGTCATACCCTAAAAAATAGGTTTCTAAAACAGTACCGTTGAGTAATATCGTGTGAAATCCAACAAGTTTTCCCCCTAAATAATAACCAAATAGAAGGAAATGATCTAGACATTGACTTTTCATTATCGAAAAATGATTTTTAGAAAGAAAGAACGTATTAAACGGTGCATTTTTGGCTACATAATGATACAATTCGTATATTGTTTCTTCATGCTGAATTATTTCTTCCAGAGATAATTCTTTGACTTCAATTCCATCAAATTTCTTGTGAGCACGTTTGTATTGATCACGGTATTTTTTAGAAAAGGCATTAATATAATCCGCCTTAGTCTTCCAACTATCAATAAATAATATCATATTGGGTTGCGAATGGAATTCATACATAGTTGAAAATGTATGTTTTTTCAGTTCGACAGAGCAATTTTCATAAAAATCTTTAAAGGAAACAATGTGGATTTGGATGTTGTTTTTTTTGAAATAGTTCGTAATTTCTTTGGTACTTTCCAGCAGAATAGTACTGATGTATTTTAAATCTATTGTTTTGGAAAAGGCATAGCCATTTTGACCAGTAATCATATTGTTTCCCAGGAACAAGGTATGAGAAGCAAAATTTCTAAAAATTACGTTTCGAATAAAAGTTTTAAAACATTTATCACGTTCACCAAAGGATTCCAATTGGTTTAAATTTAAGTATTGGGCTAATGAAACGCCAATAAGTTCTTGGTTTTCAAAAATAGCAATGTAAAAACACTGCATATTTGTAGGTGCTGATTTTTCTAAAACTTCCAAATAATGAGATTGTAAAAAAACATTGCTATGGGCAATAACATCCCAGTTTTTGGGAAGATCACTAACATTATTGAATATTTTAAAAGAAAGTCCTTGCATAAAAAAAATCGCTCCACAAATGTAGAGCGATAGGTTTATAAATAAATGTTAAAATTATTTCATAGCACAAATTATTCCGCCCATAAGCATGCAAGCTACAACCCAATATCCACCGGCAACTAAAACATATTTCCAGCTTCTTCTTTCGTAAAGAGCTCCAACTCCAATTACAGGTAAAGCAAAAAACAATCCAGTCATAAATCCATGCAAAGCACCATGTTTAAATGTTCTGTAAGTGTCACCATAAGCGGCCATGTAATTTGTAAGTACTGATGGATCTACACCTTTAATGTTAACCGTTGCAGAATTTGCTCCCATTTGATGAATTACTAAAAATTGAAGTGTAAATGAGATAAAAAAGGCATATAAAATTGACATCCCAAAAAGGACAATCATATTACTGCCTTTCATTTTTTCTTCGGTTATTCCGGCTTCTTTCATCCAGATGGTTCCAAATACTTTTGGATTGTACCAAATAAATCCAACAATTAATGTGGATAATGCTGCAAGCAATAATGCTAAAAAGTTAATGTTCATAGTTTTAAGTTTAATTGATTAGTCTAACAAATATATAAAAATTATTATTCAAATAAATAACAATATTTGTAAGAATAAGAATACGTAAAATCACAAAATAATTCAAAAACATGTCATTTATCGATTTTATTTGTTTATAAACGACTTTATGTGTTGTTTTACATCACCAAATCAAAATAAACATGAAAGCAACAATTACATTTTTAGTATCTCTTTTTGTTTCAGTAGCTACTTTTGCTGAAGTTCCAACAGCCGAAAAAAATGCACTTATTAAGTTCCAAAAATCTACTCATGGTGATCAATGGAAATCGAAGTGGGATTTAACTAAGCCTGTGTCGTCTTGGCAAGGAGTTAGCGTTGTAAATGATAAGGTTGTAGCAATCGATTTATCGGATAATAATCTATCGGGAACAATTCCTGCTCAAATATCAGATTTGAAAAACTTACAATCTTTAGTGTTGTTTAAAAACAGTATTGAAGGTTCACTTCCAAAAACAATTGGAGAAATGAAATCTTTAAAAGTTTTGAATGTATCTTTCAACAAACTTTCTGGTTCTATTCCGGTTGAGCTAACAAAAGCTTCTGCTTTGACTGAAATTTCGCTTTTCATGAATAATTTATCGGGAACTATTCCTAATGAAATAGGGTCACTTTCAAATTTACAAGTATTATCATTATACAATAATAACTTAACTGGTGAAATTCCAAATTCTACTTACGAATTGAAATCTCTTAAAGTATTACAACTAAATAGTAATCAATTAACAGGAAATTTAAGTAATTCAGTAGCTAATTTAGTTTCGTTAGAAAGTTTAAGTTTGTTTGATAATAAAATGAGAGGTCAAGTTCCATTTGATTTAGAAAAATTGAAAAACCTTAATGAAATGAATATTTCTTATAACAATTTTAATGGTGTTGTATCAAGTAAATTGGCTAAGAAAGATGTAATGAATATGACAATGGTTGACCAATATGGCGTTGCTACTACTTTAAAAGTAGATATGGAAAAAGACAAAGCCGTAGCAGAAGAAGAATAATAAATAGTTTTAAGTTGATTTATAAAAAAAACCTTAATGAATTTCATTAAGGTTTTTTTAGTTTTTTATATAATTAATCTTCCGTTCCTTCACCAGTTTTTCGGTAGATGAAATTACCATAAATATGACGTTTTGCAAATCGATTAGGAGATTCTGCATTCACCATTTTTACATAAGTGTTTTTAGGAATTCCAATATATTCATAAGACATTCCATTTACATAAGTAACAAATAGGGTTTGTTTCTCTAAATAGAAATCAAGAATATTGAAGTTGTTTATCGTTTCTTGGTATTCTGGCAAGTTTTTCTCAACTGTTTCATTAGAAATACTAACCAAGAAATGGTATGCATTGATAATGTGTTTGCTTTTTTCTTCTGCAGCAAGTCTTCCTTCTTCATCATTTACAAACTTATCAGGATGACTGTCTTTCATCGCATTTCTGTAAATGGTTTTCAATTCTTTTAAAGTTACATTTTTGTCAACTTCTAATAACTTTCTGTATTCAACAACTCTTTTCATAAACTAAATTTCTATTAAATAATAAAAGCCACTCTTTTCAGAATGGCTTCTCTTAGTAGCGGGAACAGGACTCGAACCTGTGACCTTCGGGTTATGAGCCCGACGAGCTGCCTACTGCTCTATCCCGCGATGTTTCGAGTGCAAATATACAACCATTATCGATACGCACAACAAAAAAATTAAAAAAATCTTTTATTTCTACTATTCACTTGATATGAGTACCTTTGCAACAAATTAAATTAAAATAAATGTCGCATAAAGCCGGTTTTGTAAACATCATAGGAAATCCAAACGTTGGAAAATCAACACTAATGAATGCTTTTGTTGGTGAAAGATTGTCAATTATTACTTCCAAAGCGCAAACAACACGCCACAGAATTCTTGGAATTGTAAATGGAGATGATTTTCAAGTAATCCTTTCGGATACACCAGGAATCATTAAGCCAGCTTATGAAATGCAAAAATCAATGATGGATTTTGTAAAATCTGCTTTTGAAGATGCCGACGTGTTAATTTATATGGTTGAAATTGGCGAGAAGGAACTTAAAGACGAAGCCTTTTTTAATAAAATCATTCATGCCAAAATCCCAGTATTGTTACTTTTGAATAAAATTGACAAATCTGATCAAGAACAATTAGAAGAACAAATTGATCTTTGGAAAGAGAAAGTTCCAAATGCTGAAATTTATCCCATATCAGCATTGGAAAATTTCAATGTAAAAGAGGTTTTCGCTCGCATTTTAGAGTTGCTTCCAGAATCGCCTGCTTATTATCCAAAAGATGCATTAACAGATAAACCAGAGCGTTTCTTCGTCAACGAAACTATCCGTGAAAAAATCCTTTTAAACTACGATAAGGAAATCCCCTATGCCGTTGAAATCGAAACGGAAGAATTTTTGGAAGATGATAAAATCATCAGAATTCGTTCCGTTATTATGGTGGAGCGTGATACCCAAAAAGGAATCATCATCGGACATAAAGGTGCAGCGTTAAAGCGTGTGGGCATGCAAGCTCGTGAAGATTTAGAAAAATTCTTCGGCAAGCAAATCCATATCGAAATGTTTGTAAAAGTCAATAAAGATTGGAGAAACAGCCAATTTCAATTAAGACGTTTCGGATATAATCAAAAATAATTATGGTGTACCTTTTGAGGCGCTTGTTGTAAAGTTTTATTCCACAATTTTCAAAAATAAACGCATCAATTCCATAATTTGATGTCGGCCGTTGTACCGAATTTGTTTCGCAATAAGATAGAGTAATATCCAAACGACAACCATCAAACATGTAATAATTAAATCTTTAGTAACAGAAGTTTTTAACGTCCAATCAGAAAGGGCAAACATGCCAAAAACTAAGAAAACCCCAGCCACTATAAAATGTAGGAACATAAAAAATGTCCAAACCGTTTGATCAGGGCCAAACAAACATTTAATGTGGGTAGTTTTATCATCCTTTTCGGTGAGTTCAATATGCAGATGAGGAGAATAATACCTCCTTTTTGCCAGAATGATGAATAAAAAAATATGATGATCCGATATTTTAACCCGGTAATCTTCTTTAACTTCTTCTTTAATTCTAGTGGCTTTAGCTATAATTTCAGAAAAGGATAAATCAACATCTTTATGGAATCGTGGGCGCAGCACAACATTATTATCAAGTTCCATAGTCTTAATAGTATAAATCAAATTAAACTTATTGTAATATTTTTATCATTACAATATAACTAAGGTATGAAAAAATAAAATTAGTAGTACCTTTGCAACTTATTTTAGAATCATTATGAACAATATTGTAGCCATAGTAGGTAGACCAAATGTAGGGAAATCCACTTTTTTTAACAGATTAATCCAACGCAGAGAAGCCATTGTCGATTCGATAAGCGGTGTAACGCGCGATAGAAACTACGGAAAAAGTGAGTGGAATGGAAAAGAGTTTTCGGTAATCGATACTGGCGGATATATTAAAGGTTCCGACGATATTTTTGAAGCAGAAATCCGCAAACAAGTAGAACTTGCCATTGATGAGGCGGATGCCATCATCTTTATTGTAGATGTTGAAGAAGGAATAACTCCTATGGATGATGAAGTGGCAAAATTATTACGTAAAGTAACCAAACCAGTATTGCTTGCAGTCAATAAAGTGGATAATTCGATGCGTGAGAAAGATGCTATCGAATTTTATAACTTAGGTCTTGGCGAATATTTTACCATTGCCGGAATGAGCGGAAGTGGCACCGGAGATTTATTAGACAAATTAGTCGAAGTATTACCCGAACTTCCAGAAACTACCGAAGAAGAAGTATTGCCGCGATTTTGTGTAGTGGGTCGTCCCAATGCTGGAAAATCATCTTTTATAAATGCACTTATTGGTGAAGATCGTTATATAGTGACCGATATTGCAGGAACTACTCGTGATGCTATCGATACCCGTTACAACCGTTTCGGATTCGAATTCAACTTGGTCGATACCGCCGGAATTCGTAGAAAAGCCAAAGTAAAAGAAGATTTAGAATTTTATTCGGTAATGCGCTCGGTTCGCGCCATCGAACATAGTGACGTAATTATCTTGCTAATTGACGCTACTCGCGGCTTTGAAAGTCAAGATCAAAACATCTTTTGGTTGGCTCAAAAAAACCGAAAAGGAATTGTAATTTTAGTCAATAAATGGGATTTGGTCGAAAAAGATACCATGTCTACTCGTGATTATGAAGCCAAAATCCGACGTGAATTAGAACCCTTTACCGATGTGCCAATCATTTTCGTTTCAGCCTTAACCAAACAACGTTTGCTTAAAGCTTTAGAAGAAACTGTAAAGGTATACGAAAGCAGAAAACAACGAATTTCTACTTCTAAATTCAACGATTATATGTTGAAATTAATTGAGAATTTCCCACCACCTGCCTTAAAAGGAAAATACGTAAAAATTAAATATTGTATGCAATTGCCAACGCCAACGCCTCAGTTTGCCTTTTTTGCCAATTTGCCTCAATATGTAAAAGATCCATACAAACGTTTTCTAGAAAATAAAATCCGCGAACATTGGGACTTTTCTGGAGTACCTATGGATATTTATTTTAGAGAAAAATAATAAGAAGAAGCGAAAGGCTCGGGCTTTATCAGTAATGGTAATTCCTGCTGCTTTTCCAAAGTCCCGATAAAAAATCGGGAGCTTTTCCCTTGCATCAGGGCTAGTGAGTAAACCATTTTATTTTTAATGAATTGGTTTATTCCAAGTAATCGATGTAAACAAATGAAGTGCCTCTTGGCAAAAAAGAATCAAAATGCTTAAAAAAGAAATACAATTAGCAGTCGATAAAGGTCAAATGTTACCCTTAATGGAAGAATTCTACACCATTCAAGGGGAAGGATACCACACAGGAACTGCCGCTTACTTTATCAGAATTGGAGGTTGCGATGTAGGTTGCCACTGGTGCGACGTTAAAGAAAGCTGGAATGCCGAACTACATCCACCAACAGCAACCGATTTGATTGTTGCCAATGCTAAAAAATATGCAGATACTGTGGTAATTACCGGTGGAGAACCATTAACCTGGGACATGAATCCGCTGACACAAAAATTAAAAGAACAAAACCTTCGAGTACATATTGAAACCTCAGGTTGTTATCCCGTAACAGGTACTTGGGATTGGTTTTGTCTTTCTCCAAAGAAAAACAAACTACCCGTTGATAGTGCCTACGCAATCGCCAACGAACTTAAAGTCATTATTTACAACAAACACGATTTTATTTTTGCTGAAGAGCAAGCTGAAAAAGTAAACTCAAATGCCATTCTTTTCTTGCAACCAGAGTGGAGCAAAAAAGAAGAAATGACGCCGTTAATTGTAGACTATGTAATGAACAATCCCAAATGGCGCGTGTCGTTACAAACGCATAAATATTTGAATATTCCTTAAACTAAAGTAACAATTATTGTGGATGTTAGACTAACATTTTTGTTCAAAATATTTTAAAAAAGTTTTGGTACACTAATTGAAAACAATATATTTATAAAAAATTTAAAACCAAACAAAAATGAAAAAACTTATTTTAACTTTTGCCTTGTTATTAGTTGCTCAATTCGGATTCTCTCAAGCAGTTGACGAAGCATTCAAAAAAGATGTGATGAAAGTGATTGAAAGAAGTGGTTCTGGAGGTCAAATGGCATCGGCTAAGAAACAAATTTTATCGATGATTCCAGAAGACAAACATGCTGCATTTCTAGTAGAATTTGATGCATTATTGCCAAAAGTATACGAAGCTTCTGCTAAAATATATATGGAAGAATATACCAAAGAAGACATTAAAGCTATGTTAGCATTTTATGAAAGTCCAGTAGGTAAAAAAATGGCTGAAAAGTCGGAAGCAATTGCAACTAAAACACAAGAAGCTATGATGACGTTGCAAGGCGACATCCAAGCACTTGTTATGAAATATATGCAATAATAACTAGCGTTGTTTTGTTAAAAATCCCAAACATTGTTTGGGGTTTTTTATTTTTACAAAAAACTACCCATGAAATCACAATTTCTTTTAGATACTAATATTACTTTTCTAAATCATGGTTCTTTTGGAGCTTGTCCAAAACCAATTTTTGAAGCCTACCAACAATTGCAATTGGAATTAGAAACCGATCCGGTTCATTTTATTCAGAAGAAACTTCCAATCTATTTGAAAGAAGCTAAAAAACCTTTGGCAAAATTTATAGGCTGTGATGAAAAAGATTTCTTTTTTACTCCTAATCCTACTTTTGCAGTGAATACCATCATGCGAAGTTTGAACCTACAAGCCGGAGATGAAATTTTAACGACCAATCACGAATATGGTGCTATGGATCGAACTTGGAATTTCTATTGTCAAAAATCGGGTGCAAAATACGTTCGTCAAGAAATTTCGTTGCCCATTGTTTCTAAAGAACAGATTATAGAGGAATTTTGGAAAGGGTATACCTCCAATACGAAAGTGATTTTCTTGAATCAAATATCCAGTTCAACGGCTTTGATCTTTCCAGTCAAGGAAATTTGCGACAAAGCACAAGAACTCGGATTAATCACTATTGTTGATGGTGCGCATGTTCCCGGTCATATCGATTTGAATATTTCCGAATTAAATCCCGATTTTTATACTGGAACGTTACATAAGTGGATGCTTGCTCCCAAAGGAAGTTCGTTTTTGTATGTGAAAAAAGAATTTCAAGCCGATGTTGATCCGTTAGTGGTGAGCTGGGGTTATCAAAGTTTGGCGCCAAGCGAAAGTCAGTTTTTAGATTACCATGAATACCAAGGCACACAAGACGTTTCACAGTATTTATGTACTCCAAAAGTGATTTCGTTTTTGGAAGAAAATAATTGGAAAGAAAAAGCCAAAACCTGTCGAGAGATTGTGTTAGACAATTACCAACGTTTTTGCGATTTGGTGGGAACCAGTCCAATTTGTACCATTTCATCAGAGTTTCTAGGTCAAATGGCGAGTATTCCAATCCGAACGGATAAACCAATGGAATTGAAAGAGTTGTTGTATTCAAAATATAAAATCCAAATTCCGATTATGCCTTTGAATGGAAATGTGTATATGCGTTACTCTATAAATGGGTATAATACGCAAGACGATTTGGAAGTTTTGTATCGAGCGATAACGGATATTATGGATACTACCGATTTGATAGTAAGATATGATTCGTGAAATTTTAGCCACGGAAAAAACGGATTTTTAAGATTGACAACAAATCCGTCGCATCTGTGCAAATCTGTGGCAAATAATAAATAAGTGTTTTTTTTGTGTAAAAGTTCTATTCTACGAAAACCCTAGCCCTGATTGAAACGGCATCCTTTTTCTTGTTTCTTTAACAAGGAAAAGATATAGTGAAAAGCAGGATTAGCTTCTAAAAAAGACGCGCTAAATAATCAAAATGGTTTCCTTCTTCAATCAATTCGCATTGCAAACCATTAGCGAAAGCGGCATTTTGTAACGTGTTATAATCTAAATACAACCACGGAAACGGTGCTTCGGTTTGGTTTTTATAAGAAATCGTGAAGGTTAGTTCGCCATAATAGCCATCAGCTGGAATCCATTTCGATCCGTCGTCGTCTTCATCAAACATATAAATAATATCGGAAGAATCGATTAGAATTTGACCGTTTGGTGTCAACAAGCTTTTTAGTTTTTGTAAATAAGTTGCTGTTTTTGCCAAGGATTCGAATATTCCGGTTCCGTTCATTACTAATAAAATGGTATCGAAAGTTTGGTTTTCAATCTCCAAGACATTCTGAACTTTAGCGTTTTTCAAGCCACGAAGTTGACACGCTTCAATAGCATTTTTAGAAATATCAATAGAAGTAACGTCAAGGTTTTTATCGTTTTGCAAGTACAAACTATGACTTCCAGCACCACAACCTACGTCAAGAACTTTGCCTTTGGAAAGTTGTAGCGCTTTCTTTTCTAGTTTGGGCATTGCTGCATAAGTGCGAAAAAGATAAGCAACCTCCATTTCATCAGCTTCCGAAATGTTGGTTTCGGTGATAAGGTTTTCAGGAGCATTATTGGTTTGAAAATCGAGAATGGCTTTTCCGAATAAATCTAACATTTGAAAAGGTTATAAGGTTTATGAGGTTTAAAAGTTTAAGTTGTTTAATTTTGCACTAGAAATCAAAAGACATGCTAAAGCCACCATTAAACGAACTCGGAAAACTTGCCAAAGATAAGCATAACGAAAACAAAAAGTATTTCGATAAGCTTAAAAAGAAAGCACCGAAAAATTTGGATTATGTAATGCAAGATTTGCACGATGCCGAATTTAAAAAAACCGATTGTTTGGATTGTGCCAATTGCTGTAAAACAACTGGACCATTATTTACTTCGGCCGATATTGAACGTATTTCTAAGCATTTTAAACAAAAACCACAACAGTTTATTGATCAATATTTGCGCATTGACGAAGATAACGATTATGTGTTGCAGCGTGTACCGTGTACCTTTTTAGAATCGGATAACAAATGTTTTATCTATGAGGTGCGTCCAAAAGCCTGCAGAGAATTTCCGCATACGGATAGAAAAAAGTTCCAACAGATTTCCGATTTAACCTTGAAAAATGTAGCCATTTGTCCAGCTGCTTATAATATTGTAGAGAAGATGAAAGAGAAAATGCCTTTGTAAAACATTTGTTTCACAAATAAGCACTACGTTACATCCGTGTAATTCGTGAAATCTGTGTTATTATTCGTACAGCAAATACTTTTTCCTCATTTCTTTAAAATCATTCAATCCTTTTTCCCAAGATTTTCTAATTTCAGTTTCAGTAACCCCAGATTCTATTTGCTGTTGCAATTTCTTAGTTCCGGCTAATTTAGTAAAGAAGTCAGTAAAGAATTTCGATTTATCAGAAGTCGAATTGTACGCTTTAATCAACCATTTTAATTCTAGTTTATTAATTTTGGGAATCGAAGATAAATTTTCACCATAACAAACTTGATCTTTATAAACCGGTTCTTTAGCGCCAAAATTCGGAATCGGAGTAAAACTAAAATCACTTTTTGGTAAAAAAGGAGAACCGTAAATTTGAAATTGCATTTCGGTACCACGACCTACACTAACGTTTGTTCCTTCAAACAAACACAAACTCGGATACAAATTTACAGCTTGTCCGTTGGGTAAATTTGGTGATGGTTTTATAGGTAAATCATAAGCCATTTCACGATTGTAGTTTAAACAATGAATTACTCTTAAGTCACATTGAATGCTGTTTTTCAACCATTTTTCGCCATTTATCATGCGTGCATATTCGCCAATGGTCATTCCGTGTACTAACGGAATTGGGTGCATACCCACAAAACTGGTATATTCTTTTTCTAATATTGGTCCGTCAACGATTGCGCCATTCGGATTTGGTCGGTCTAATACGATTAATTGAATGTTGTTTTCTGCACAAGCTTCCATGATGTAATGTAAGGTAGAAATATAAGTATAAAAACGAGCGCCAACATCTTGCAAATCAAAAATCATCACATCAATTCCAGCCAATTGCTCTGATTTAGGTTTTTTATTATTACCATACAACGAAATGATGGGTAAGCCTGTTTTAGAATCTTTCCCATCAATTATATGTTCGCCAGCATCGGCAGTGCCGCGAAAGCCGTGTTCTGGGGCGAATATTTTTTGAACAGCAACTTGTTTTGAAATTAAAAAATCAACAATAGATTGGTTTTCTTTAGTGTCTTTGTTTATCGAAATTATCCCAGTTTGATTGGTCACAATACCAACTTTTTTGTCTTTTAATAAAGGCAAATAAAAATCGTATCGTTCTGCTCCTGTAATAATCTTTTCTTGATTTGGAGTGGTTGATAATTTTGTTGGTCTGGTTGAAGTTGTTTTTTTTGGAATCCCACAAGCGGCAGATATGCACATAAAACAAATTAAAACCAAGCAGCTGTTCATTATATATTTCATAAAATATTTTTTTAATCAGTAGAAATGGGCGTTATCGGAGGCAAAAAACTTTATGTATCTTTGTTGCAAATCAAAAATAAAATAATTGAATCTAGAACATTTCATCGCCAAACGACTCATTACTACTAAAGACCATAAAAGTAGTATTTCTGCACCAATTATAAAAATTGCTATTGCAGCAATTGCTTTGGGTGTCATCATGATGATTGTTTCTATTGCAACCGGAATTGGATTGCAACAAAAAATACGACAAAAAGTTTCTGCATTCAATGGACACATTATCATATCTAATTTTAATGGTAACGAATCTGATGTCAGCACCGAACCTATTTCGTTAAAACAAAAGTTCTATCCTAAATTTAAAAATATAGATGGAATACATCACATTCAGGCTGTCGCAAGCAAAGCCGGAATGATTAGAACCGAAACAGCTTTTGAGGGGATTGTATATAAAGGAGTAGGAAAAGATTATGATTGGAGTGATTTAAGAGAATACTTAATTCAAGGTAACGTTCCAAATGTAAATTCTGAACTGAATAACGAAATCATTATCTCACAATATTTAGCCAATCGCCTCAATTTAAAACTTGGAGATAGTTTCAATACATTTTTCATGAAGGAAGGCGAAAATAAATTGCCGAATAGCCGTCGTTTCAAAATTGTTGGTATATACAACTCGGGTTTACAAGAATTTGATTCGTCTTATATAATAGGAGACATTCGTCACATTCAAAGAATAAATAAATGGAACCCTAATGAAGTTGGTTCTTTTGAAGTCTTCGTAGATGATTTTACAAAAATCAAAGAAAAAGGAGAAGAGGTATATGCCGAAACTTCGTCTACGCTAAACTCACAAACCATCGTCGAGAAATTCAATTACATCTTCGATTGGTTAAAACTATTCGATTTTAATATCATTGTTATCTTAATCATAATGATAGTGGTGTCAACAATTAATATGATAGTGGCGCTCCTAGTTCTTATTCTAGAACGAACACAAATGATCGGAATTCTTAAATCAATGGGTGCTGATAATTGGTCAATCCGTAAAATCTTTCTCTATAATGCTTTCTACCTTATTATAAGAGGCCTTTTATGGGGCAACCTAATCGGAATCGGATTGTTGCTGATTCAAAAATATTTTGGAGTTATCAAACTAAATCCCGAAAGTTATTACGTAAATGAAGCACCAGTAGACATCAACTTATTCTACATTCTGGCGCTAAATGTTGGTACGGTAGCAATTTGTTTGTTTGTACTTTTAATACCTTCTTATATTATAACGAAGATTTCTCCAGCAAAAACTATCCGTTTCGATTAATTAGCAGCGAAAGTTCTGCGCATTTTAGCGGATGTATTTCCCGCTTTACGCTCTACGCGGTGCCGCTTCAATCGGGGCTAGATTGTGGTGTTTGTTTATAGAGATGTTTGTTTCAGAGTAATTTTAGGATTAAGCAACGATAGATAAAAAAAACTTTGTGTAACAACTTTCACAGGTTCAATGCTTTAAAAAATACTTTTAAAAAAGGGTTTAAAAAGATTTGCGAGAATGAAAAAGATGGCTACTTTTGCACCCGCATTAGAGGCGACGTTCATTAATAAGTTTTGGAAAAAAGTTTAAAAAAGATTTGCACAGAATGTATAAAGGTTTTACCTTTGCCATCCGCAAAACGGTTAAGTTTTTTGAAGGAATGATGTAAGGAAAAAAGAAAAAAATATTTTTTTTCGATTTACTTGCGAGTTAAGAAAAAAGATGTACTTTTGCACCCGCTAACCGAGAGAGAGGCGATTTAATCTGAACTAGATTCAGATTCTAAATAGAAGACACGTTCATAGACATATTGAATTGACAGCCGTCTCGTCCACAAGACGAGACAAAGAAAAAAGAAAGTAAGGCTAATCGGAATTAGGTATAATCGAATTATCGACAATATTAAAATATACGATGAAGAGTTTGATCCTGGCTCAGGATGAACGCTAGCGGCAGGCCTAACACATGCAAGTCGAGGGGTATTGGTTTTCGGACCAAGAGACCGGCGCACGGGTGCGTAACGCGTATGCAATCTACCTTTTACAGGGGAATAGCCCAGAGAAATTTGGATTAATGCCCCATAGTATATATCATTCGCATGTTTGATATATTAAAGTTCCAACGGTAAAAGATGAGCATGCGTCCCATTAGTTAGTTGGTAAGGTAACGGCTTACCAAGACGATGATGGGTAGGGGTCCTGAGAGGGAGATCCCCCACACTGGTACTGAGACACGGACCAGACTCCTACGGGAGGCAGCAGTGAGGAATATTGGACAATGGGCGCAAGCCTGATCCAGCCATGCCGCGTGC
>Ga0209023_10003731_pt1 | contig 17875 bp, 14 predicted proteins | sample LakOneMetagenome_FD_187468 | JGI IMG/M metagenome (GOLD analysis project Ga0209023, IMG submission 187468) | Freshwater and sediment microbial communities from Lake Erie, Canada (SPAdes) (version 2) | ecosystem: Environmental > Aquatic > Freshwater > Lentic | place: Lake Erie, Canada... | reverse complement strand
GCACCAAACGTTACACCGTCGTCAGTTACGATGTGTTTGGGTGACCCGGCAGTACGACTGACCAGTTCAACATCAAGCAATACATCGGTACAATTCTGTTCAGGTCCTATCAACGTTCCTGTTCCTGATGCTTCTTTAACAGGAGCAACCAGTGTCATCAATGTGAGTGGTCTTCCAACAACCTGTAACATATCAGCAATGTCTGTTACCTGGAACATGACCCATACCTGGAATGGTGATATGGTATTTGTACTTAAAGCACCAAACGGTAATATTCTTAATCTTGATTATTACTTGTCAAGCACAGGCGGTGCTGGAGCAACAACCGGCTTTGTGAATACTAATGTAAGTTCAGCCGGTACAGCAGCACTTAGCTCTGGTTCTGGTACCTATACCGGAACCTTTAAGGCGGATGCGCTGCTTACAGGTCCATTTGGTCCTGCAGGTCCGAACGGATTTGTTCCAACCGTTACCACATGGAGTGGTTTGTATTCAGTTCCAAACGGAGCTTATACACTTGCCATGTATGATGGTGGTGGTGGAGATCTTGGTGTGCTGACATCATGGTGTTTGAATGTAACATACACTTGTGGTGTACCTGCTACAGCAGCTGTGTGGACACCGAATGGTGTAAACTCAGGCTTATTTAATGATGCAGCAGCAACAATACCATATACCGGTACTCCAAGAGATACCGTGTGGACAAGGCCAACACCATCGGGTGTTTATCCTTACCAGGTAACTGTTCAAAGTTTACCAGCACCTCCAGCTAACGTTACCACGCCGATGGCGGGTGGTAACGGTAATAACCTGGTGGCATTTAATGTCAGGAACAACAATGGTTATCCCGTTACATTAAGCAGCATATCAAGCAATGCGTTTGGTTCAGGTGCTGTTGTTTCAAGAGTATTCTGGAGTGCTACACCAATTGCCGGTAACCCAGGCCCTATTGCAGGACCAGGTTGGACACAATTTGGTACAGCAAATAATAATGTTACAGCGAATACTTTGAATTTGCTGATGACGGGATTAACACTTACCATTCCGGCCAATACTACTTATGGTATCGCCCTTGATATGACGGGAGCAACCTTCCCGGCCTATACCAATGGTACGGGTACTATAGTAACCTACAGTGCAGGCGGATGTGATATCATCACCGATGGTAACGTAGGTTGGGGTGGCCCGGCAGCTCCCGGAACACCGGCTAATAATCCAAGGAACTTCAATGGAGCAGTTAGTTTTGTTGCAAGTTTCCCTGCTTGTACATCTCCGGCCAGAACCGTGGTTGTTACAGTTAACCAGCCAACAAGTGTTGTTACCCAGCCGGTTGATCAAACAATCTGTACCGATAAGGTTGCAAGCTTTACAGTTGTACCAGGTGGCAGTGGTCCATTCAGCTACCAATGGCAGTTGAGTATCGACAACGGTAATACATTTACCAATATTGCAAATGGCGGGGTTTACAGTGGCGCAACATCCGCTACGCTGGTGATCACAGCTCCACCGGTTTCAATGAATAACTACCAATTCCGTTGCATCATAACCGGGGCAGCACCATGTGCTTCTGCCACTTCATTCAAAGTGTTGTTGCGGGTTAACCCGCTGCCAACTGTTGTAATTACTGCAGCGCCATACACGAGGTTACTGCCAGGATTGATAACAACCATATCGTCTTCGGTATCTCCAAATGCGGCTCAAACCTATTCATGGTTCCGCAATGGAGCACCTTACGGTGGAAATACATCATCACTTACCCTTGATGTAGATAAACTGGGTGATTACAGGCTTCGTGTTACGGATGTGAACGGATGTACCAATACATCCAACACGATCTCTATACTGGATTCTGTAAGTGGCAAGTGCTTCATCTATCCAAACCCAACCGATGGTAAGTTCGAGGTTAGGTATTACAGTGTATATAACAACTCTTCACTGCCAAGGTCAGTTACGGTTTACAATGCCAGTGGCGAAAGGGTACTTACCCAGATGTACAGCGTTGGTGCTCCGTATCAAAGGATGCATGTTGACATGCGTAAGAATGGAAAAGGCCTGTATTGGGTTGAAGTTGGTGACAGAAATGGCAACCGGCTGACCATGTGCAGGGTAGTGATACAATAAATATTTGCGTTTCAATGTTCAAAGTTTGAAGGAGTTGCTGTAAAAGGCAACTCCTTTTTTTTGTTGGCGTTAAAGCAGGCATTAAATTATTAAATTTTCAATAATTATTGAAAATTTAATATCTTTGTACAGAAATACAAAGCATATGAAACTCATAATACTAGGTGGTGGCTTTGGAGGACTGAGGCTGGCACGCAAACTCAGCAATAAACCCGGTTTTGATATCACCCTGATCGATCGGTTCAATTACCACCAGTTTCAGCCTTTATTTTACCAGGTAGCCACAGCCGGGCTGGATGCAAGCAATATTTCTTTTCCCTTACGCAAGGTTTTTCAAAAAAGCAGGAATGTGCATTTTCGTATGGCGGAAGTGAATCAGATCCTCACAGAGGAAAAGAAAGTGATCACCGATATCGGTGAATTTGAATTTGATGTGCTTGTGATAGCCACCGGTGCCGATACCAATTTTTTCGGCAACCAGAATCTCATTGATAATGCTTTCCCCATGAAGAGTACGGTGGAAGCCTTACAGCTTCGCCACCGCTTGTTACATAATTTTGAAGATGCACTAAGTGTAAAAGATGAACTGGAACTGCAGCGCCTGATGAATATTGTGGTGGTAGGTGCCGGACCAACAGGCGTGGAGCTAAGTGGTGCCATTGCCGACATGAAACGTTTTGTATTGCCAAAGGATTATCCTGAACTTGATTTTTCGAAGATGAAGATCTATTTGCTGGAAGGCACCGGCAAAACATTGGCGGCTATGAGTGAACGATCAAGCAACCAGTCTCAAAAATATTTAGAGAACCTGGGCGTAACGGTTCTGACAAACAGCTTGCTGAAAGATTACGACGGCAAAACAGTAAGCCTGCAAAACGGTGATACCATTGAATCATCGATGCTGATCTGGGCTGCCGGTATCAAAGGAAATGTGCCCGAAGGCATCAGCAAAGACCTGGTTGCAAGAGGCAACCGCATAAAAGTGAACCGGCATTGCCAGGTGAATGGCTTTGAAAATATTTATGCCATCGGTGATGTGGCATATATGGAAGAGCCTGCTTATCCAAATGGTCATCCGCAGGTAGCACCCGTTGCCATGCAGATGGCGGATATGATCGCAAAGAATTTAAGAAGGGTAGGTTTTAGTTCCCCTTCAGGGGATAGGGGCAAGAACGGAAGCCTTCAGTTTGAAGAATTTGTTTACAACGATAAAGGAAGCATGGCCACTGTTGGAAGAAATTTGGCAGTAGTTGATATGCCCAAACCCAAACTGCATTTCGGCGGCTTCTTTGCCTGGATGATCTGGATGGGGTTGCACCTGATGCTGATACTGGGTGTGAAGAACCGCTTCTTTGTTTTCAGTAACTGGCTGTATAACTATTTTACGTACGACCAGAACCTGCGGTTGATCTTTAAAGAGTTTTACCGGGAGAAAAAAAATAAAACCTCATAGATGCCCACTACTTTTCTCACGGCTGAATGGAAGAACCTCATCATGGCAAATTATATTGTTGATCCTGCCATTCTTCAACCATACCTGCCTTATAAAACAGAACTGGATTTTTTCAAGGGAAATGGTTATGTGAGTCTTGTTGGATTTATGTTTATGGAAACGAGGCTTATGGGCTTCAAAATTCCTTTCCATATAAATTTTGAAGAAGTAAACCTTCGGTTCTATGTAAGATATAATGATAAAGGTAAATGGAAACGGGGTACTGTATTTATCAAAGAGATCGTTCCAAAGTCTGCCATCAGCTTTATTGCCAATACTATTTACCATGAAAAGTATACCACTAAAAAGATGGACCACTTTTTTCATGACCAGGGAAAGGAATTTTCAACAGGGTATCTGTGGAAGCACCAAAACAAGTGGAATAGAATAGAAGCTGTAACCGAAACGGCCGCATTGCCTATGCAGCCAGGCAGCGAAGAAGAATTTATTGCGGAACATTACTGGGGGTATTCAGGATTTGATGCCCATACCACGTTTGAATATAATGTCCGGCACCCGGCATGGAGGGTGTTTAAAGTAAAGAACTACAATGTTGACTGTGAATTTGCTTCTTTGTACGGCCCCGAATTCGCTTCATTGAAAACAACTGTTCCTAACTCGGTCTTTATGGCAGAAGGATCTGCGGTTTCTGTTTTAAAGAAACGAAGGCTATAATGAATTCAATTCTTTCAGGACTTTCTTTGCCCTGCTCCTGAACCCTGCCGTTTGGTGGGGCAACTGGTCTTCAATGATCAGTTTCAATTCGGGTTTTATCTCGGGATATACTTTTGCCAGGTTTGCCAATACGCTCATGGAAAAAACCTTTGCTGCCAATGGCTCTGTCGGCGACTCTAAATATTTGAAACAAATATCCATGATCTCCCCATGATGTTTTTTTGGGATATCAATATCCTGCATCAAACGAACGCTGTTGCGCTTTACCGCATCATGCAGGTTCGGCTTCTTTAAATTATTGATGAGCTGCTTCCAGTGTTTATTTATGAATATGGGATGGGCGATCACACAATAGCTCACCGGCCATGCAGACCGTTGCACCACCCGGTATTCGTCATTCAAAAACAACCCGAACAGTTGATCAAAGCGTTCCTGGCTGCTGCCTACCCACTTAACGATCCTGCTGCATTGGGCTTTGGAGTGTTCTTTTAATATTTCTTGTCTTAATTTCACTTGTTAAACGAACCTGCCTGCCGGCAGGCAGGTTACACGAATTTAGCTTTTTTATGCAGGATGTTTTAAGTCAATATGGTTTTTCAGAAAGTGATTGCAGCATTGGGCCATTGGGTAATGGTCTTATCAATATTACCTGGCTTGTTAAATCGGCCGGTAAGAAATATGTGCTGCAAAAGATCAATCATACCATTTTCAGTTCACCGGGTGATATTGCTTACAATATCCGGTTACTGGCAGATCATTTAAAACAGGATCACCCGGATTATTTATTTGTTTCTCCCATACGAACATTGAATGGAGAAGACCTGGTTAAAACAACCGATGGTTTTTTTCGCCTGTTCCCATTTATTAATCATTCCCATACGATTGATGTGGTTGAAAAACCGGAACAGGCTTATGAAGCCGCCAAACAATTTGGAAAGTTTACCAGGCTGGTATCGGGCCTGGATACAGGTCAATTAAAGATAACATTACCCGATTTTCATAACCTTGGTTTACGTTACCGGCAATTTGAAGAAGCATTACTAAATGGTAATGCAGGCAGAATAAAGGAATCAGCAACACTTATTGACTTTATAAAAGCAAATAAAAATATCGTTGATGAATTTGAAAGAAGCAAAGAAAACCTGGAGTTGCGCTGTATTCATCACGATACCAAGATCAGCAATGTATTATTTGACGAAACCGGTAAAGGGCTTTGTGTGATTGACCTGGATACCGTAATGCCCGGCTATTTCATCAGCGATGTGGGCGACATGATGCGTACCTATCTTTCGCCGGTGAGTGAGGAGGAGAAAGATTTTTCCAGGATCCGGGTGAGAAAAGAATATTATGAAGCTATTGAAAACGGATACCTTTCTGAAATGGGGGAGGAGCTGACTGCAACAGAGAAAAGTTTCTTTCACTATTCCGGAAAATTCATGATCTATATGCAGGCGCTGCGTTTCCTTACCGACCATATCAACGATGATAAATATTATGGCGCAAAATACGAAGGTCATAATTTCATTCGTGCCGGGAACCAGGTGACTTTATTGCAGCGCCTGGTGGAATTCAACCAGAACGAAATGTCAGTCTGAGTTTATCGAAGACGGTTACTGCAAATTATTCTTTATTAAGATCGATCTTTTCTCCAACGGGATGTTCTGCCGTAAATTTCACCCCGAGTATTGCTGCCATGGTCTGCGCAAATTGTTCCTGGTAAAATTGCTGCGCTGTTTTCACTTCTCCCTTTGCTTTAATACCAGGTCCCATAACTGCAAACCAGATCTGGGAGGCATCTTTTATATCACTGCCATGATCTCTCCATTCTTCTTTCACGGCATCCCCACGGCCATGATCGGTGGTAATGAAGATGGCTGTCTTGTTTTTATAGAATGGATCGCTTTGTACATAGTTCCAGATATCCTGTATCCATTTGTCAACCATATTCGCCGAGTTCAGGTAATCTTTATAGCGGCCGCTGTGTGCCCATTCATCTGTTTCGCCGTATGAGATGTACAATACTCTTGGTTTTTTGGTTTGCAGGTAATTCATCGCTGCATAATGAGTAAATACATCCAGGCACTCTTCTTCCCCGAAAGGTTTGTAAGAATCTTTTGCCAATATGTTGATGACATTCTCTGTGGCATTGGGAATCTTTCCGCCAATTGGATCGAAAGCTGAATAAACGGGTATGTTACTTCTTCCTTCATTCAGTATGCGGTCAAATGCATCCCATGCACCAAACGCAACTACTTTGTTTTTGTATTTAGGTTGTTTGTTCAAAAACTCCAGCAGGTTGGTATGCGGATTAGGAGGAAAGCCATTGCTGTTTATCGCTGTATCGGGATAGCCAGTGAAAATTTCACTGTACCCGGGATACGAGAACCAGTATGGGTTTGCATTATTTACTTTGTTGCCTGCATCCCGGTTACCGTATATCTGCCCGTTTGCCTGGACAGTGCTCCACAAAAACGGCATGATCTTTTTTCTTCTTTCGGCCACGTCATCCGCCCAGAATTTTTTATAGATACCGGCACTGTCGTACTGGTTGAATTTAGTATTGTTGGCAACAGCACTGTCCATGCCTTTGAAAATTTCCTGCCAGCGAAATCCATCGGTAGTGATGATGATGATATTTTCTGCACTCTGCGAAAAAGCTGTATTAAGATTAAATAGAAAGACGATGGTTAATATTTTTTTCATGTTATTCTGCTGTTTTAAATGCTAAAATAGGTTTTGATTCTGTTTGCAACAGGTCGAAGACAATTATTTGATTGTTACCTTTCTTCAACCAACCCGCCGGACAATATAACCGCTGTTGCGGACCTACATTCCAGTGCCGGCCAAGGTTGTGCCCGTTCACGTATACCATCCCTTTACTGTAACTGCCCAGGTCGAAATAAGTATCTCCCGTTTCGTTCAGCGTAAAACTTCCTTTAAAGAAAAAACCTTTCCGGTCATCCATTCCCCGATCCGCATTTGCCATTGCTGTCACAAATTCCGGGTTCATCGGCAGGGGATATATCTCCCAGTTCATCAGCGTCATTCCATTCAATGTAACCCTTTCGGTGATCCCTTTGCGATCGATCATGAACTGGGCAAAATTGATGTGGCCCATGCCTTCCACTAAAATATCCAGGATCGGAATATCAATATCTGTCTTTGGTAGGTCAACCGTCCAGTTACCGCCATCCCGCCAAACGGTATCGATGAATTTGCCATTCAGAAAAACCAATGCATAATCATGTGGTTCCCATATTTTCAATTTGCCGCTGTGGTGACCGACCAGTTTTGTCCGATATAGCATCAATCCCTGGTTCTGGTTAAAGTCTTCCATTGGCTTTGGTTGTTCGCTGATCACCGGTGGTGGTAAGTGGTCCCAGATGGAAGTCATGTATTTCATACTGATCGCAGGAATTTCGATTGCCGGTATTTGTTTGGGTATATCCGGAATTTTGTGATCACTATATGTTGCGATCATATTCCTGAGCATGAAATATTTTGGCGTTGCATTTCCCTGTTCATTGATGGGCGCATCGTAATCATAACTGGTAATGTCGGGCTGGTACTGCGTAGGGGAGAAGGCATTGGCGCCGGCCGTAAAACCAAAATTAGTGCCGCCGTGTACCACATAAAAGTTGAATGACTTTTTATTCTTCAGCAAATATTCCATTTCTTTTTTCAGGTCATTGGTATCGGGGCGTTGCCATTTTTCGTACCAATGTGTTAACCAGCCGGGGTATGTTTCACTGCTGAAAGAAGGAACATCGGGATCGGCTTTTTTTGCCTGGTCAAAATCTGCATGGCTGCTGCCGCTGTCTAACCCGATCGCCGTACCTTTTATGTGTCCGGCTTCCAGCATAAAAGCCGTAGCACCATCGGCTGTATAAAATGGAACTTTGATCCCGTTTTTCAGCCAGAGTTTCCGCAAGGCTTCTAAATAATTTTTATCATTGCCATAGCTGCCGTATTCGTTTTCTACCTGCACCATTAATATTGGCCCGCCGTTTACACATTGTAATGGGGCGATTTCTTTTGCTAACCTGCTAATATATCTTTCCGTGGCTGCCATGTATCTTTTATCCATGCATCTTATCCTGATGTCGGGATATTTTAAAAGATAGGTGGGTAGTCCGCCAAAATCCCACTCGGCACAAACATAGGGCCCGGGGCGAAGCAAAACCCACATGCCTTCCTGCTGGCAGATGCGGATGAATTCAGCCACATCCCTGTTCTCGGTTCTGAAATCAAATTGTCCTTCTTTTGTTTCATGATAATTCCAGAAAATGTAGGCAGCAACGGTATTGCATCCCATGGCCTTTGTCATTTGAATTCTATGTCGCCAGTATTCCTTTGGTATTCTTGCCGGGTGCATTTCACCGCTGATGACCTGGAAGGGTTTGCCGTCTAATAAAAAATCTTTTTTGGAAAAAGTGAAGCTGTGTTTTTGGGAAAAGCCCTGGCAGCAACTGAGTAAGAAGAATAAAATATAGAATAGCTGTTTCATAAATGCTGGTTGGTGAACGAATACCCCGCCATAACGTGCCTGTTACCGATGCAGAACATCAAATAAAGATATGACCTTAATCGTTTTCAGATCGATCGGTTTATTTACGTTTATCTTTTCTGTAATGCCTGCATAAAGTGTAAAATAATTATCAGAAAAAACGGCCTCCTTATCTGTTGATGACAGGCAAACATACTTTGCATTTGTACTGCTTTTTATTGAAACCTCATTGCCCGAAACTGAAACAGTATATGCAGGCTTCTGTAATGGGATGTCTTTTGGATTAAGAGATTCCTGCGCAGGCATAGCATCATCCCGGTAAGATTCTTTAACAGCATACCAGGCTGCTTTGGGCTGGCGACTGTAATCGGTAATGCTCCAACTCGACACGGGCCAGCAATCGTTCAGTTGCCATAATAACGTGCCCATATTTGTTGGGTATTTGCTGCGGTGTATGGCAATACTGTTTCGCAAGACATAAAACTGAAGGCATTGAGTCAGGTAAGTATAATCTTCTAACGAAAGGTTACTCAGTCTTGCAGAATCAATGAAGTAACGGGTGAGATAATGGTTGAGTTTTTTAAAACCATCACTTGCTTTTTGATGAGATTGAATTACCGGGGAATACAAATACCGGTCTGTGATGTCGGTAAAAGTTCTGATCGTATTCCAGTTGGGCATGGCCTGCATACCGTATTCACTTATGAAGCGGCCTGTTTTCTTTTCAAACACTTCCCAGTCTTCCAGTCCCCACCAAAGCCCCCAGTAATGGCTGTCGCCTTCAGTAAAACTTGCTGCATGTCCCCAGCCATTTTTTGGTGAGGTGGAAACGTATGGCCTGTTGCCGTCAAATTCATTCACCCATTTTTTCAGGCTGTCTTCAAACAATCGTTTATAATCATTCCATACTTTGGCTGAATCTTGTCCATGTAAATTGAATTGTTTCTGCCAGCCCCAGTTATGCCATGCTTCATCAATTTCATTATTGCCGCACCAGAGTACAATGCAGGGGTGATGGTATAATCTTTCAATTTGATATTTTACTTCTTCCCGTACATTGGTCATAAATGCCTCATCGCCCGGGTACATACCACCGGCAAACATAAAATCCTGCCAGACCATGATGCCGAGTGAATCGCAGAGGTCGTAGAAATAATCATCTTCATACACACCACCGCCCCAAACACGGAGCATATTCATGTTGGCATCTTTGGCCATCAGTAAAAGCTTTCGGTATTCATCCTTGGTAACCCTCGGTAAGAAAACATCGGCAGGTATCCAGTTGGCGCCTTTGCAGTAAATGGGTTTGCCGTTTTTTTCAAAGTAGAAGGACGTACCTGCAGCATCTTTTTGCTGGATAAGTTTTACATTATTTTTTTCGGTAGTATAAGTTGGTCTTATTCGTACTCCGTTCCATCCTTCTAGTTTTATTCCTTTCCAGATACCACATCCTACAAATACCGGCCCCCAGTCCCAGCCAAACTGGAATTGTGCTTTGCGAACATAAACACGATTGTTATCCGGTAATACCAATGGCAATCTTGCTTTGGCAATGCTGTCCACTTTATTTAGAGCAGAATAAAATTTTATCAGCAGCTCGTTCTTTTTATTTTTGATAAAGGCTTTTACATTCACCGTCCAGCCACGAAACATATTATCGGCCCGAAGAATTAAATTTCCATTCAGGTAAACATCTGCATAGGTATCTAAACCATCAAATGTCATTTCAATCCCGTCTTTCTTAAACAACTCTGCATCCACATCAAAAACCGTTTTGTATTCCCAGTCTGCTTTGTCGATCCATTGCAGTTTGCTTTCATTATCCCGGTAATAAGGATCGGGGATGAGTTTATTAGCCAGCAGGTCGGTATGTACGGTGCCTGGTACTGTGGCATTGTACCATTTATTTTCCTTTTGATTTTTGAATTGCCAGTTTTGGTTCAGTTCGATGGAGATGTTTTGGGCATTTGTCTGGACGGGAACCAAGAAGATTATAATGAGCAAAAGGATAGAGCAATTCTTCATTTTATATGCTCTTTAAATTAGCAATGATCTTTTTTATTTCATCCGAATCCGCTGAAACCGGTTTTAAATTCTCATTCATCACCGGGTTTATATAAGCCATTTTACTTTCGGCATGCATTCTTGCTGAAGTGTGAAATTCTATCGCACCGGTTTTCTTCGCTAATTCAATAACATTATCAGAACGAAGGCCACTGCCCGGCATGATAATGATCCGCTCGTCTGCCTGTTGAATCAGTTTAGCAATAAGATCGGTGCCATTCATTACATTCGGTTTCTGGCCCGAAGTAAGGATCCGTTCGCAACCAATGTCAATGATATCTTCAAGCGCTTTGAACGCATCAGCCGTTCTGTCAAATGCCCGGTGAAAACTAGCACTCATCGGGTAAGCCAGTTCAACCAATATTGCCGACCTCTCTTTGTCAACCGTTCCATCTGCGTTCAGCATGCCGAACACTACGCCGTCACATCCCAGTTGTTTACAAAGTATCACATCGGTCTTCATGATCTCAAATTCCTCATTGCTGTATAAAAAATCTCCGCCCCGTGGACGGATCATAGGAAACAGGTCGATGCCTGACTTTTCCCGTGCAGCTTTTATAAAACCATGAGATGGGGTAGTGCCGCCCTCACCGGGATTATCGCATAATTCAATACGATCAGCGCCCGCCTTTTGTGCAATAAGGCAGCCTTCGATACTAAAACCGATCACTTCAAGCTTAAAATTCATCAGATCAGAAACTTTGATGGGTGTATTACATTTTCTTTTTCGCTCTTTACACTAAACACAAATCCTTTTTGAATGGCATACGCACCATACTGCCCTTTTTTATTCAGCGCTAAAAATCCCACCTGTAGTGTTTTTGCTTTTACTTTATCTCGGTTCACAATCCTTTCCACTGCTTTTTTACAGGCAAGTTCCGGTGAATAGCCCTGCCGCATGAATTCGACCACCAGGTGAGTTCCGCAGATTCGTATCACTTCTTCACCGGTACCGCTGCTGGTTGCTGCGCCAACTTCATTATCTACAAATAATCCTGCACCAATGATGGGAGAATCGCCCACACGGCCATGCAATTTAAAAGCCATGCCGCTGGTGGTTACAGCGCCTGATAAATTACTGTTCATATCCATCGCCACCAACCCCATCGTATCATGATTGAGAGTGCCGTCATCAAAAAAGTTTGGCGCAAAGGGGCCGTTTTGTTTTTTACCTGCCTGTCCGGCAGGCAGGTTTTCTATATTGACAACGGGTTTGTATTCGCTTTTCTTCAACCATTCTTTGTAGGCATTTTTTGCGCTTTCAGATAATTCACCACTTTCCAATTGAAATCCATTCTCCACCGCAAACTGCTGAGCGCCGGCTCCCACCAAAATAACATGCGGTGTTTTTTCCATCACTTTTCTTGCAACAGAAACAGGATGCTTTATTCTTTCTATACCCGCCACGGCGCCGCAATTTGCTTTGTGATCCATGATGCAACTGTCTAATGTTACAATACCATCCCTGTCGGGATAACCGCCCAGGCCAACACAACAGTTGATCTCGTTCTCAATGTGCATGGCGCCTGCTTCCACAGCATCCAGGGCTGTTCCCTTTGTAGAAAGGGTTTTCCATGCTTCAGCATTTACGGCCATGCCGCTGTCCCAGGTTGAGACAACAATTGGTTTTGTCACTACATCAAAATTTGATGCAACCGTTTTTTTAGCGGCAAGCAGCGGTGCTGTTAGTGCAGAGAAGTGTAAGAATTTTCTACGGTTCATATTTTTTGGCTAAGAGTTTAAAAGAGAAAAAGAGGAAAGGAGAGATAAGCAAAGGACAATTAACTCTTTGTCTCTTTTTCTCCTTTAGCTCTTAGTTAATAATCATCATTTAATGCAAATACCTGCTTCCTTGTATTCCATTTGCCCCTGGTAAAATCCGGGATGTTCTGTACCTGTCCGCCTTCCAGGATACTTTTTTCACTGAGCGGCGTAATGGCATACCAGCTTGCATAGTCATATACGTCCAATGGAAACTCAACGCCACGCTTTACACATTCAATAAACGCATGGTCAACAAAAAAATCCATGCCGCCATGACCGGCACCTTCTGCCTGTGCGCCATATTTCTTCCAGAGCGGATGATCATTATCGGTTAACCATTTTGTGGTGTCATCCCATCGGTGACTGTGATTCATTTCCTTCTGAAAATAAATATGCCCCTGGTTCTTTCCGCCGCTTCCAAAGTCCTGCCATACACCTTCGGTGCCTTGTATCCTGAATCCTAAATTATATGGCCGGGGAGAAGAAACATCATGCGTTAATAAAATGGTTTCGCCATTGGCACATTGTATCTGTGTGTTCACAATATCGCCGCATTTAAATTCCACTTTTGCATTGGGATGATTTTCGCCGCCCTTGGGATGTTCAACAATATATTTATGCAAACCCCTTGCTTTGGAAGCAATGGAAGAAAGCTTTGTCATCCGGTTTCCTTTATTGATATTCATCATCACCGCCACGGGCCCAAGACCATGCGTAGGATAAAGTTCGCCGTTCCTGTTCTTGTTATGTTCGGTGCGCCATTGTGCTTCGCTGTATGCATTTTTTCCAAACTCCACACCGCTGTCGTAAGCTGTTTTGCCGTCATTAAAAAGTACGCCACGCAGGTCGTGTTCGTACCCGCCTTGTCCGTGGATCAGTTCGCCAAACATTCCCTGCCGTACCATATTCAGTACCGCCATCACATCCCTGCGGTAACAAACATTCTCCATCATCATCAGCGGGACGCCTGTTTTTTCGGACGTGTTCACCACATCCCAGCATTCCTGTAATTTAATGGCACCGCAAACCTCCACACCGGGAATTTTTCCGGCCTTCATGGCATCAATGGCCTGTATGCTGTGCCATTCCCAGGGCGAACAGATGATGACCGCATCCACATCATCCCGTTTCAATAAATTCTTATAATCCTCATTTCCATTCTTATAAATGACGGGTTGCGGACGATTGTATTTTTTAAATACTTCCATCGCTTCATCCACACTGCGTTGCTGGGGATCGGCTATGGCGATGATCTCCACATCATCCCGTTGTAAAAAATTTCCCATGTGTTCGTGCGAACGGAATCCGGCACCGATGATTCCCATGCGTACCTTATCTTTTTTTGCAGGTGCAAAAGCTTTGATGGAATTGGTAAGTGTTATGGCGGCGCCGGTAAGCGCCGATGTTTTAATAAAGTTTCTGCGGTTAAATGAAGCGGACATAAGCAATCGTTTTATAAATAAATGTAAAACTATTTGTGCATTGAAAGTTTGCGGAGCATTTCGGTGGAAGCAGAATCGGCATACATGCCAAAGGCGCCGCTGAATACACCTTTAATGTTCCCGGTCTTTGATTCAACCGCATACACCACGTCCTCATCACCGGGATTGGTGTCGCCTTCGAAGCGGTGCACTTCTGTTATTTCAAATTCGTCCGGGTTAAGGGTGTGCTTATTTTCTGAACAGATCAGTTTATCGAAGGCCAGGTTGAAGTTGATGGTATATCCTTTTGCTTTCAGTCCGTCCAGGGCTTCCACAACGGTATCGTATGCGTCCATGTTTTTTATTTAAAGTTACGAATTGCCTGTGTCAGTAATTTTATTTTGTGCAAGATAAATGATCACAAATACAGTAACCCCGGCAGTGATTAAAAAAGTAACCAGGGAGCCAAAGTTGTACCACAGCAATCCGCAAAGGCTGCTGGCGATCAATGCGGCAATGCTTTGAAAACCGGAATAGGTGCCAATGGCGGTGGCTGTTTCTGTTTTACCGGTGATGTTGCTTATCCAGGCTTTTGAAACGCCTTCGGTGGCGGCAGCATAAATTCCGTATAATAAGAACAGCAGTACAAAAACGATGATGTTGTTGCTGACCGCAAAGCCTGCATATACCATTGCAAATACAAGCAACCCCGCAATGAATATTTTTTTAAGCCCGATCTTATCGGCCAGTATGCCAATGGGGTAAGCAAGCAGGGCATACACCAGGTTGTAAAACACATAGGTGCTGATGACAGCCGTATCGGACAAACCGCTTTCTTTCATTTTAAGCAATAGAAAAACATCGGAACTGTTGAAGAGCGCAAACAGGAGTAAGCCAACCAACAATCTTTTATATGCAGGAGGGCTTGTTTTCCAATAACCGGCAAAAGCAAAAACGTTGATCGTTGGTCGTTGACCGGTTGGAGTGCGTGTTATTTCTTTCTTTTTTTCTTTTATGAGTAATGTGGCAATGATGGCCAGAAATCCCGGGGCAAAGGCGATGAGAAAAAGCGTTTTATAATCATCGGGAAAAAAATAGAGATAGACCAGTGCTGCCAGCGGGCCAAGTACGGCACCAACGGTATCCATGCTGCGATGGAAACCAAAAACCCGGCCTTTGTTCTCTTTGCTGCATTCATCGCTGAGCATGGCATCCCGTGCACCGGTTCTTATTCCTTTGCCCAGCCTGTCGATGGTTCTTGATAAAAATATCCACCAGGGATAAACAAAAATGGCGAGCATGGGTTTGCTGACCGCACTAAAGGCATAACCCAGTTGTACAAAAGGCAATCGTTTGCCTGTACTATCGCTTCGTTTGCCAAAATAACTTTTGCTCAGTCCTGCTACGGCTTCGGCAATACCTTCCAGCACGCCAATAAAAATTGCCGTATAACCAATGTGTTCCAGGTAAAGCGGCATTACGGGGTAAAGCATTTCACTGGCCAGGTCGGTGAACAGGCTTACCAGCGACAGCATCCATATCGTTCGGGTGATGATCCTTTGTGGAGAATTTGTGAGCGGCTGCACGATGCTTGATTTAGCCGAATGTAGCAATTTGTTGGTACATTGCAGCGTAAAATAACCAACTTAACCGCCGCTAAGACCTTGTCCCGTATCGTTTTGTGGTACCCGGTTGTTTAAAATAATGTATGAGTAAAAATAAAAAGACAAAAGACAAAAAGAAATCCTCTCAGGTTGAGATCATAAAAGGAAGACTGGATATTTCAAGAAGCGGAATGGGCTATGTGATCGTGGATGGTGTTGAAAAAGACATCATGGTACGCCCCAATGATTTTAACCGGGCCTTTCATGGCGATATTGTGCGTGTGCAGGTAAACAAAGGCCTTTCAAAAGACAGGCGGGTTGAGGGAAAGATCGTTGATGTGGCAGAACGCAAACAGACCGAATTCATCGGAAATATCCAGCAGAGTAAAAGTTTTGCATTTTTCATCCCGGCTTCGGAAAAACCGATCCCCGATTTTTATATTGCCGATGACAAACTGAACGGTGCTAAAGACAATGAGCGGGTGATTGTAAAACTGCTGAGCTGGGGTAAGGATGAAAAGAAGCCGGTGGGTGAAGTGGTTTCGATACTCAGGTCGGAAGACGAGAATGATGCCGCTATGAAAGAGATACTGGTTGAAGCAGGTTTTCCGTTGGAGTTTGATAAGGAAGTGTTGCAGGAAGTAAAAAAACTACAACCTGAGATCAGCAGGGAAGAACTGAGAAAACGGAAAGATTGCCGCGACATACTCACGTTCACCATTGACCCCATGGATGCAAAAGATTTTGATGACGCCATTTCCATCCGCAACCTTGATAATGGCAACTACGAGATCGGGGTTCACATTGCCGACGTAAGTCATTTTGTAAAACCCGGCACTTTACTCGATAAGATCGCCTACGAACGGGCTACCAGTGTTTATCTTCCCGACAGGGTGAATCCGATGCTGCCGGAAAAGATATCGAATGAACTTTGTTCACTGCGTCCGCATGAAGACAAGTACACATTTTCTGCCATCTTCCAGATATCAAACCGGGCCGAAATAAAGCACAGCTGGATCGGCAGAACCGTCATTCACAGCAATCACCGCTTTACGTATGAAGAAGTGCAGGAGATCATTGAAAAGAAAGAAGGCCTTCAGTTCAAACCTATTTTATTGCTGAACGAACTGGCACAGAAATTCAGAAAAGACCGTTTTAGAAACGGGGCCATTAACTTTTCTTCTCAGGAAGTGCGTTTCCAGCTTGATGAAAAGGGAAAACCCATCGGCATAGTTATAAAGGAAAGCAAGGATGCCCATAAACTGATCGAAGAATTCATGCTGCTGGCAAACCGCACGATAGCGGCCTACATCTCAAAAATAAAGATCAACAAGGAACCCATTCCATTCCCATACCGCATACATGATACACCCGATGATGAAAAACTGAAACCCTTTGTGGCATTTGCCCGCAAGTTTGGTTACGTATTCGACATGCATGATGAAGCAGCCGTAGCATCATCTTTTAATAAGCTGCTGAAGGATGTGCAGGGCAAACCCGAGCAGCACGTGCTGGAGCAATTGGGTATCCGCACCATGGCGAAAGCTATTTATACTTCAGAAAATATCGGGCATTATGGTTTGGGTTTTGAACATTATTGTCATTTCACATCACCCATTCGTCGCTACCCCGATGTGATGGTGCATCGCATATTGCAGGAATGCCTGGATAAGAACCTGAAGCCCGATAAGAAGATGGAAGAAAAGTGCAAGCATTGCAGTGACCGGGAGCGCAAGGCCATGGAAGCCGAACGTGCCGGTAATAAATACAAACAGGTGGAGTTCATGAAGAATTACCTGGGACAGGAGTTTGATGGTATCATCAGTGGTGTGGCATCTTTTGGTTTTTTTGTGGAAACGGTTGAACATAAATGCGAGGGAATGGTTACCGCAAGAGACCTCAGTGCCTACGACGATTTCAGACTGGATGAAGCCGATTATGCGCTGGTGGGCATGCGTACCAACCATAAATTCCGGATGGGAGACAGGGTGCGGATAAAAGTGATGGCTGCTAATTTAACCAAGCGGCAACTGGATTATGAATGGGTGCCTGCTAAGAAAGGAATTGGTAACCTGCCTGCCGGCAGGCAAGATCTGGAATTGGGTAAGAAGCACAAGCCTGTTCAGAAGCATAAATCAAAGCCCGCTAAAAAGAAAAAATAAAATTATTTAACAGGCAAACGCTGAACCAGGTTTGTAGTTTGAACCTATTACTATGCACTCGTTTA
>Ga0209023_10003730_pt1 | contig 17875 bp, 14 predicted proteins | sample LakOneMetagenome_FD_187468 | JGI IMG/M metagenome (GOLD analysis project Ga0209023, IMG submission 187468) | Freshwater and sediment microbial communities from Lake Erie, Canada (SPAdes) (version 2) | ecosystem: Environmental > Aquatic > Freshwater > Lentic | place: Lake Erie, Canada... | reverse complement strand
GCCGGGCGGGCGGTGCAGATAGGTGATCGATGCATAGGCGCCGATCCAGGAGCCCACGGCGGCAAAGGCGACGTAGACCCAGTTTTCGGTGTAGCTGATGACGGCGTAGGACGACAGCAGATACCAGATGCTGCTCCAGGTCGCCGCCGGCACGCGCTTGCGCGCCACCACCGCCGAGGTGAACATGACATAGACCGCGTCGGTCGCAGCGGTCGCAAGCAGGACGGCACCTGCGGTCAGGGGATCGACGGCAGCCATTGCAGTTCCTTTCATGGTCGGGCACAGAGTTTCGCAAGACTAGGGAAGAGGAACGGTGATGCAAAGCACAACAGAAATCCTCAGCCGTATCTGGACGTCCATTGGCGGCGATCCGGCCGCGCTCAACGCGGTCAAGCTGACCGGCGAGGAAGCGCAATTGCCGTCGTCGTTCCGCGTCGCCGCCGCAGCAGGGGTCAGCGTGGCCGCGACCGGCCTTGCGGCCGCCGAAATCTGGAGACTGCGCAGCGGCCAAAGCCAGGACGTTGCGGTCGACATGCGCCATGCCGCGGTCGAGTGCCGGAGCGAGCGCTATCTGCGCGTCGATGACAAGCCGCCGCCGCCGACCTGGGACGCGATCGCCGGAGTCTACAAAGCGCGCGACGGCTTCGTGCGGCTGCATACCAATTTCCCGCATCATCGCGATGCCGTCTGCAAGGTGTTGAACTGCAAGCCGGAGCGCGACGAGGTTCAAGCCGCGCTGATGCAATGGGACGGCGAGACGTTCGAGACCGCGGCCTATGCCGCCGGCGGCGTCGTCGCTTTCATGCGCTCCCACGACACGTGGTCGGTGACGCCGCACGCCAAAGCGCTGGCGCAACTGCCGCTGGTCTCGATCACCAAGATCGGCGAGGCGGCACCGAAGCCGTGGCCGGCAGGCGATCGTCCGCTGTCGGGCATTCGCGTGCTCGACCTGTCGCGCGTGATCGCAGGTCCGGTCGCGGGACGCACGCTCGCCGTCCATGGCGCCGACGTGATGTTGATCTCCGGTCCCGATCTTCCCGTCATCCCCTGGCTCACCATCGATACCGGACGCGGCAAGCTGACGAGTTTCGTCGATCTGAAGAGCGAGCAGGGCCGAGGCGTGTTGCGCGATCTGCTGAAGGACGCGGACATCTTCTCGCAGGGCTATCGCCCGCGCGCGATCGCAGCGCTCGGGTTTTCGCCGGAGGAAGCGGCAAGTATCAATCCCGGCATCGTCTATGCGACCCTGTCGGCCTATGGCCATGCCGGCCCCTGGGGCGAACGCCGCGGCTTCGATTCGCTGGTGCAGACCACGACCGGCTTCAACCATGCCGAAGGGCAGGCGGCTGGCGTCGACGGGCCGAAGGAATTGCCGGCGCAGATGCTCGACCACGCCACGGGCTACTTCATGGCGTTCGGCGCCATGATGGCAAAGGCGCGCCAGGCGCGTGAAGGCGGAAGCTGGCACGTCCAGGTATCGCTGGCCGGAACCGGGCAATGGCTGTGGAATCTCGGCCGGGTCGAGGACGGGTTTGCAATCCCCGATCTCAAACCGGAAGCGGTGACGCCCTTTATCGAGCAGCTGCCTTCCGGCTTCGGTCCGCTTCGGTCGGTCAGCCACTCGGCGCGGCTGTCGAAAACCCCGGCGTTTTGGGCGCGCCCGGCAATGCCGCTCGGCAGTCACCCGCCAAAATGGCCGGCGTGAACCGATCTAGCGCCAAGTGTTCGGTCTGCGTTCAGCCCGTGTTCAGGCCGTCATCTCCAAACTTTAACCTCAAACGCTAAGCCTATTCACGTTTTTTAGGTTGTTTGAAACGTCAATTGGGCACTATTAGCGCACCGGTGAGGCAGTCTCCGCCGGAATCATTGCTGACTTGATCCGGGCCGCATGCTTAACGATTTTCTCAAGAAATTGCAGACGCTTAGCCGCGGACAACGGATCACGGCGGTGGCCGCGCTGGCGCTTGCGGGGGCGGCCGCCTATGGCTTCACCCAGCTCAGCGGCGCCGCGCCCAAACATTCCGAGGTCTCCAGCCAGTCCCGCAAGGGATTGGAGCGCTACACGCCGACCCCGGCCGAGTGGGCCAGCCTGACCATCCAGCCCGTCACCGAACGGGCGTTCCGGGCCGAACATGTCACCGAAGGCAAGATCGCGATCGACGAGGATCGTTCGACGCCGGTGTTTTCGCCCTACACCGGCCGGCTCACCAAATTGCTGGTGCGGCCGGGCGACAGCGTCACCAAGGGACAGCCGCTGTTCGTGATCGAAGCCGCCGACACCGTGCAGGCGCAGAACGATTACATCGCCGCGATGACCGGCATGAACAAGGCGCAGTCGGCGCTCGACCTCGCCAAGATCCAGGACACCCGGGCCAAGGACCTGTTCGAGGGCAAGGCCGTTCCGCTGAAGGATTATCAGCAGAGCCAGGCCACCCTGATCCAGGCCCAGAACGATCTGCGCTCCTCGCAGACGGCGCTGGAAGCCTCCACCAACAAACTGCGTATTCTGGGTTTTTCCGACGACGACATCGCCACCTTCCGGCAGAAGGGCCGGATCAATCCGGAATCCACCGTGTTCTCGCCGATCGCGGGCACCGTGGTTCAACGCAAGGCGGGCCCCGGCCAGTACGTCTCCACCGGCGCCAGCGATCCCGTTTACGTCATCGGCGATCTCTCCACGGTCTGGCTGACGGCCTTTGTCCGCGAGACCGATGCCGCCAATGTTTCGGTGGATCAGGATATCAATTTCACCGTGATGGCGCTGCCCGGCCGGTTGCTCAAGGCGAAGATCAATTACGTCGCCGCGGCGATCGACCCTGCGACGCGGCGGCTCTTGGTCCGCGCCACCATCGACAACAAGGACGGCGCGCTGAAGCCGGAGATGTTCGCCAATGTCACGCTGTTGTCGGCGATCGATCATCCGGCGGTCGGCGTGCCGAAACAGGCGCTGATCTACGAAGGTGAACAGGTCCGGATCTGGGTCGCGCATGAGGACAAGTCGATCGAACTGCGTCTGATCAAGCCCGGCCTCGTCAACGGCGATCTCGTCGAGGTGGTCGGCAATTTGAAGCCCGGCGAACAGATCGTTACAAAGGGCAGTCTGTTCATCGACCGGGCTGCGTCCGGCAGCTAGTTCACTCGCTCACTGAAAGCTCCGGTCTGAATGGATCGCCTTGTCGCCCTAGCAGTCAGCCGCCGTTACCTGATGGTCGGCATGTTCGTCGCGGTGTTCGTCGGCGGTCTGATCGCGTTCAAGCAGCTCAACATCGAGGCCTATCCCGATCCGACCCCTCCGATGGTCGATATCGTGACGCAGAGCCCCGGCCTGTCGTCGGAAGAGATCGAGCGCTACATCACGATCCCGATCGAAACCCAGGTCGCCGGCATCAAGAACCTGCGCACCATCCGCACCATCTCGCTGTACGGCCTGTCCGACGTCAAACTGCAGTTCTCGTTCGACTACACCTATGACGAGGCGCTGCAGCAGGTGCTGAACCGGCTGTCGCAGCTCGCGCCGCTGCCAGGCAACGTGCTGCCGGGCATTTCGCCGCTGAGCCCGATCGGCGAGATTTTCCGCTACCGCCTGAAGGGGCCGCCGAACTACAGCGTGCTCGACCTCAAGACGCTGCAGGACTGGGTGTTGCAGCGCCGCTTCCGCGCCGTGCCGGGGGTGATCGACGTCACCGGCTGGGGCGGCAAGACCAAGACCTATGAATTGCAGGTCGACTTCAACAAGCTGGTGGCCAATGGGCTGACACTGCCGCAGGTGCTGCAGGCCGTCAGCAATGCCAACATCAATGTCGGCGGCAACACCGTCAATATCGGCGCGCAATCCGCCGTGGTGCGCGGCGTCGGCCTGATCCGCTCGATCGACGACCTCAACAACACCATGGTGTCGCAATCCGGCGGCAACCCGGTGCTGGTCAAGGATATCGCCACGGTAACGGTGGGCGAGAAGCCGCGGCTCGGCATCGCCGGCCTCGACCAGAACGACGACATCGTCCAGGGCATCGTGCTGATGCGGCGCGGCGAACAGAGCTCGCCGACCATCACCCGCGTCGAACAGCTCGTCCACCAGATCAACAATTCCACGATCCTGCCGCCGGGCGTCAAGATCGAACGCATCTACGACCGCAAGGACCTGATCGATCTCACCACCCACACCGTGCTGCACAACATGGTGGTCGGCATTCTCCTGATCGTGCTGCTGCAATGGATATTCCTCGGCGATCTCCGCAGCGCGCTGATCGTCGGCGCCACCATTCCGTTCGCGCTGTTCTTTGCCGTCATCATCCTGGTGCTGCGCGGTGAGTCCGCCAACCTGCTGTCGGTCGGCGCCATCGACTTCGGCCTGATCGTCGACGCCACCGTGATCATGGTGGAAGCGATCTTCCGACGCTTGTCGCAGACCACCGCGCTGTCCGAAGCCGAGCGCAGTCATATCTCCGCCGAAACCACGATGGGGATGAAGAGCCACGCCATCCTGTCGGCCGCCGCCGACGTGTCGCGCTCGATCTTCTTTGCCGCCGCGATCATCATCGCCGCCTTCCTGCCGCTGTTCACGCTGAGCGGCGTCGAAGGCAACATCTTCGGGCCGATGGCGCGGACCTATGCCTACGCGCTGGCCGGCGGGCTGCTGGCGACCTTTACGGTCACGCCGGCCCTGAGCGCGCTGATCCTGCCGTCGCATCTGGAAGAGACCGAGACCTGGATCGTCCGCAAGCTCGACGAGCTCTACGTGCCGGTGCTGAACTGGGCGATCGCCAACCGTAACATCGTGATGGCCGGCGCCGCGGTTCTGGTGGTCACGACCCTCATCCTCGCGCGCCTGCTGGGCCTCGAGTTCCTGCCCAAGCTGGAAGAAGGCAACCTGTGGATCCGCGCGACGCTGCCGCCGACCATCTCGCTGCAAGAGGGTAACACCTACGTCAACGAGATGCGGAGGATGATCCGCGAGCGGCCCGAGGTCGAGTCGGTGGTGTCGCAGCACGGGCGGCCCGACGACGGCACCGACGCCGCCGGTCTGTTCAACGCCGAGTTTTTCGCGCCGCTGAAGCCGGCCGGCGAATGGCCGAATACCCATGACAAGGAAGTCCTGACCGCGCAATTGTTGAAGCAGTTGCAGGACAAGTTCCCGGGCGTCGAATTCAACTTCTCGCAATATCTGCAGGACAACGTTTCGGAGGCGGTCTCCGGCGTCAAGGGCGAGAACTCGATCAAGCTGTACGGCAACGACCTGCAGGCGCTGACCGACACCGCCAACAAGATCAAGGCGCAGCTCGCCACCGTGCAGGGCGTCACCGATCTTGCGGTGTTTACCTCGCTCGGCCAGCCGACGATCCAGATCGATATCGACCGCGCGCGCGCTGCGCGCTATGGCCTGGCGCCCGGCGACATCAACGCCACCATCAAGGTCGCGGTCGGCGGCGACACCGCCGGCGACCTCTATGAACCGGGCAGCGATCGGCATTTCCCGATCATCGTCCGCCTCGCGCCGGAATACCGCAAGAGCGCCGAAGCGATCCAGAACCTGCGCATCGGCGTCGCCGGCGCCAACGGTGCGATCACGCAGATTCCGCTGAGCGAAGTGGCTGACATCAAGTTGATCTCGGGCGCCGCCTATATCTACCGCGAGCAGCAGGAGCGCTATCTGCCGATCAAGTTCTCGGTCCGCGAGCGCGACCTCGGCAGCGCGATCCGGGAAGCGCAGGACAAGGTCGAAACCAACGTCCAGCTTCCGCCGGGTTCGCGGGTCGAATGGGTCGGTGAATTCGGCAACCTGCAGGACGCCATCAAGCGGCTGTCGATCGTGGTGCCGATCAGCCTGGTGCTGATCGCGGTACTGCTGTTCTTCAATTTCGGCTCGATGGTCGATACCATGCTGGCCATGAGTGTGATCCCGATGGCGATCTTCGGCGGCGTGCTCGGCCTGTTCGTGTCCGGCATTGCGTTCAGCGTGTCGGCCGCGATCGGCTTCATCGCGCTGTTCGGCATCGCCGTGATGGACGGCATCATCATCCTGTCGCAGTACAACCAGCTGATCGACGAAGGCTTTGAGCGGATGCGCGCCGTCATCCGCACCGGCGAATTGCAGCTCCGGCCGGTGCTGATGACGTGCGTCGTCGCCGGCATCGGACTGTTGCCGGCGGCAATCTCCGAAGGTATCGGCTCGCAGGTGCAAAAGCCGCTGGCGATCGTGGTCGTCACGGGCATGATGCTGGCGCCGATCGTGATCCTGGTGACGCTGCCGGTGCTGATTTCGGTGTTCTCGCGCCGGGCGCGGTGAAACCTTGTGGGCATGCGCCCATATTTCCTGCCCACTTGGTTTGTGGTTGACGCCGGCGGATGACCGTCCCTTGATGTGCACCAGGGACAACCGCGGGAGAAATCACCATGCGGATCGAGGAAAGCCAGGGACGGGGAAACGGGCAAGTGGGGCAACCGTCCGCCACCGCCGCGCAGGTGCTCGGCGAAATCCGCGACTATTGTCGCGAGACGCGCACGGCTGAATCCACCTTCGGGCGGCTGGTCGTCAACGACGGCAAGCTGGTATCACGGCTGCGCGACGGTGCCCGGATCACCACCGGCACGCTCGACAAGGTCCGCGCTTATCTCAGCGAACACCGGCCCACGCTTGCGACACAAGGCAAACCGCCGCAGCCGGCCAAGGTATTGAACGGCGTCGCGCCCACGGACGCTATCGCGCCGCCAGGCTTCCGGTTCTTCGACAACCGCCAGAAATACCTGCTGTTCGTCTCGACCTGCAGCGAGAAGACCGAGATCGGGCACCGGATTTCGCTGGAGCTCGGCAACCTGCAGCCGGCGCCGCCGGCGCTGCGAATATTCGATGCCGGGGTCGGCGACGGCACGGTGCTGTCGCGGGTGATGCGGGCGGTGCATGCACGCTTTCCCACCATGCCGCTCTATGTCGTCGCCAAGGAGATCAGTTACGAAGACGTCCGGCTGATGCTGGAGAAAATGGCGGACCGGCTGTTCGAGCATCCGGCCACCGTGCTGGTCGTCACCAATCTCTATTACGCCGAGGCGCCGTGGCTGACACCGCGTTCGGCGACTGCTGCGCAGGGCCTGATCTGGAAGGACGTCACGCTGTCGGGCAATACCGCGCATGGGTTTGCCGAGCAGATCGGCGAACTCGAGGGGTTTCTCGCCGAGAACTGGCGCGCCGGGATCAGCCAGAAGTCAGGCAATCCGGTGTACCAGCGTCCCATCGTTCTGACGTTGCGGCGCGAGGATCATTCCTTCCTGCTCGACCCGATCATGCCACGGCCGGGGCGGGTGACGGCCGATTACGATCTGGTCATCGCCTCGCAGCCGTATCGCGCGCGGGCCAGCGTCGAGTTCAAGGCTTCCAAGGTGGTGACGCCGCTGGTCAGGGCGCTGCGGCCTGGCGGCCGGCTGATCGGCATCCATTCGCACGGCAAGGATCCCGGCATCGAGATCATCGAGCAGGTCTGGCCCGGCGACGATCCGTTCAAGACCGACCGCTACGCCATCCTGCGGCAGGTCAAGCACGAGCTTGGCGCAGCAGCCCGGCACTACAATTTCAACGCCTCCTCCGACGCGCGATCGATCTTCCGCTACAACATGCACACGCTGCCGGACGAGGTCAGCGGGCCGATCGGCACCTCGACGCTGTTCGCGGCCTGGAACGCCGCCATCTATGTCGCGCAGATCGAGGATGTCAGGCTGTCGGAAGTCGTCCGCGACGGCCGCTATCTGGAGGCAACCGACCGCGTCCTGAAAAAATACGGCGGCCTCTGGTTCAACGACGAGACCTATGTGATCTCGCGCCGCCGCGCGCCTGCCTGATCGGGGAGGTGTCGATGACCGCAAGCGATCATGCATCGTCCCGCGACTTGGCAGCGCTGTTGCCCGCGGCTTCGGTGGAAATCTCCTCGCGCGGCCATCAATTGCCTGATCTGCGCGACAACTTCGCCCCCGGAATCGACGTCACGATCACGTTCCTGCCCGGCGACAATTATCGCCACAACGTCGAAACATCGGTGGCGTTGCGCCGCGCCGGCTTCAATCCGGTGCCGCACATCGCCGCGCGCGAAATGCCGTCACGCGAGGCGCTCGACGACTTTCTGGCGCGGCTCCGCGGCGAGGCCGATGTCACCCGCATTCTCTTGATCGCGGGCGATGTTGCCGGCACCCGGGGCCCGTTCAAATCGACGCTCGACGTCTGCGCCAGCGAATTGATCGAGACGCGTGGCATCTCGACCGTGAGCGTGGCCGGTCATCCCGAGGGCCATCCATTTCTCGGCCCGCCGGATACACTAAAGGTGCTCGGAGGCTGGCGCGACTGGGGGCGGCGAACCGGTGCACAGGTCGATGTCGTTACCCAGTTCTGCTTCGAGAGCGGCCCGATCCTGCGATGGATCGGCGAAGTCGACAAGGCCGGCATCGATCTGCCGGTCATCGTGGGTCTAGCCGGCCCGGCAACGCCGGCGACCCTGACAAAATTCGCGCTCCGCTGCGGCATCGGCAATTCGATGCGGGCGCTGCGCAGCCAGATCGGCCGCTTCGGCCGGCTCTTGACGGATACCGGACCGGACGACGTCGTCAGGGGATTGCGGTCGGCACCAACGGCGGCGACGGCATCGATCGCGGGCTTTCACATCTTCCCGTTCGGTGGCCTGCGCAAGGCTGGCTTGTGGCTGCGCGATTACGATCGCGACCCGCTCCGGCCGGCGGAGCGGGCAGCGGCGGCGCGAACAGGATTTCAGAACCCGTAAAGCCGCGCCGGATTGTCGACCAGGATCTTCTTGCGGATCGCGGCGTCCGGCGCCCATATCGGGAGCTGGTTCAATAACCGGCCGTCGTCGATGTGGAAATGCGGCGTGACGTCGGTGACGTCTTTGCCCACCGGCGTGACTGAGTTCGGATGCGGCCAGTCGGTGCCCCAGACGATGCGGTCGGCGTTGGCCGCAATCAGCGCCTGCGCCAGCGGCGCGGCGTCGGCGTAATCCGGTCCGTTTTTCGACGCCCGATAGCCGCCGGAAATCTTCACATAGGCCTTGCCGGATCCGACCAGTTCGAGCAGGTCGGCGATGCCGGGCTGGCTTGTGCCGAGTGCGGCCCGCGCGCCACCGAAATGGTCGAATACGACGGGCACCGGCGAGGCCGCGACCAGATCCTTGATCGCGGAGATCATCGCGAGACTCGTGAAGAGCTGCACATGCCAGCCACGCGCCTTCATGCGCTCGACCGCGGTCGCGAACCGCGTTCGGCCGACACTGGGATTGTTGACGCCACCGGTCGCGAGGTTGAGGCGGATGCCACGAAAGCCCAGCGCCTGCAGGGTGTCGAGATCGCTATCCGTCGTCTCGTCGCCGATCACGGCGACGCCGCGTGCGGAAGCGCCGCGCGCCGCGATGCCGAACGCGGACGCCGAGTTGTCCGGTCCGTAGACGCTCGGCGTCACGATCACAACGCGGTCAATATGAAGGGCCCTGTGCAGCGCCGACATTTGCTCGGGCGACGCCGGCTCCGGTGTATAGACCCGGCCGGTGAAGTACGGAAATTTCGCGGGATCGCCGTGGATGTGGGTGTGGCAGTCGCAGGCGCCCGCGGGGACTTCGAAGTTCACCGGGGTCGAAGGCTGTGCCGCCTTGGTGGATGCGGTTCTGTCGGTCATGGTCACTCCTTGCCACAATGGTAGACGGGCGAGCCTGCCGCGGGAAGGGCGCTGTTGAGCGAATGGCTTACGGGTTCGCTAACGCTATGCGATGGATCGAACCATAAGCGGCCCTGATTTGACTAATGTTCCGCCCGCCCGGAATATCCGAAATCATCTGGAATCATTCATGCAAGAACTGTCGCAAAAATTCAAAACCGGCGTGTCCGTTGTCGCCGTCGTCGTGGTGCTGTCGAGCATTTACGGTTACCGCAAGCTGCAGGCGCTGGCGGCCGATCCCACAGGCGAAAAGGAGTGCGGCCCTACGGCCGGCGGCGGTGGCGAACAGGCGAAAATCGATCTCGACCGGATCCGGGCGATCGCGCCGCTGAAGGACGTCAAGTGGTCGCAGATCGGCGGCGCCATCAACGATGCGAGCTGCCTCAACAAGACCGAGATCTACGGCGTGGTCGAAGTGCGCAGCGTCGATGACATCGCCAGGACGCTGGCTTTTGCACGCGACAACAAGCTCTCGATCACGACGGCCGGCGTGCGCCACAGCATGGGCGGGCAGGCGTTCCGCAAGGGCGGGGTGGTGCTCGACATGCGCGGGTTTAACAAAATCACGCTGAACGAGAGCTCGCGATCGGTCACCGTGCAGCCGGGCGCGACCTGGCACGAGATCCAGAACCAGTTGCATCCGCGGTTTGCTGTCCGCGCCATGCAGTCGACCGATATCTTCAGCGTCGGCGGCTCGATCTCGGTCAACGCCCACGGCATGGACCATCAGGCCGGCGCGCTGCGCAAGTCGATCAAGTCGATGAAGGTGATGCTGGCGGATGGTTCGATGAAGACCGTGTCGGCGACTGAAAATACCGACCTGTTCAACCTCGTGGTCGGCGGCTACGGCCTATTCGGCGTCATCGTCGAGGCCGAACTCGATATTGCCGATAATCTCGTCTACCAGACCGGGCGGCGTCTGCTGGACTACAAGGAGTTTCCGGCGCTGTTCGCCGGCGAGATCGAAAAAGACAAGAATATCGGCCTGATGTACGGCCATCTCTCGACCGCGCCGAGCTCGTTCCTGAAAGAGATGCTGCTCTATACCTACACCAAGGTCGACGGGACAGACTTCAAGCGCGAGCCGCTCGGCGAAGTCAGCGGCGTCAAGTTGCGGCGGCTGACCGTCAACCTGTCCAAGCAGGGGCCGCTGTTTCAGGAGATGAAGTGGTTCTCCGAGAAGAACATCGAGCACCGGATGGAAACCTGTACGGTGACGCGGGCACAGGCGATCGGCTCGGCGGAAGCGTGTCTGGTCAGCCGCAACGATCCGATGCACGACTCGGTACCGTATTTGCGCAACTCGCTGCCCAACGACACCGACATCCTGCACGAATATTTCATTCCGCGCAGCGAATTCGTCTCGTTCGTCGACGGCATGCGCAAGGTGCTGACCGACAACAACACCAATCTCTTGAATGCGTCGGTGCGCATCGTGCACCAGGAAGAAAACTTCCTGACCTATTCACCGGAGCCGGCGTTCTCGCTGGTGCTCTATATCAACCAGACCACGGATGATGAAGGCAACCGGCGAATGAAGAAGGCGACGGAAGAACTGATCGACCTCACCATCGCGCACAAGGGACGGTTCTTCCTGCCGTACCAGCTCTATTATTCCCGCGACCAGTTGCAGCGGTCGTATCCGCAGATCAACGACTTCTTTGCGGCAAAGAAGAAATACGATCCGGCGGAACTGTTCACCAATACGTTCTATCAGAAGTATGCGTCGTAGCGATGGGGCAGGGACTCTCCGCGTCATTGGCTGCAACAAACGCGAAGCGTTTGTGCAGGAGAGCGAAGCGGCGAAGCAATCCAGCTCGTCGCTAGCTGATAGATGGATTGCTTCGCTTCGCTCGCAATGACGGGGCAGCAGATGGCAATCCGCTGCAGCCACCGGCCTGTTCGGCATCCAGCACCAGCATCGCTCCCGCGGCGTAGAGGCGCGCGACGAAGCCGGCTTCGTCGGAGCGGGCGATGGTGACGTAGTCGTTCGAGGAAAGAATACGGCCGTTGGCCTGGACGACGGCTGCCAGCGCCTCCGCCTGCGGTCCGATGATCGCCATCGATTTTCCGGGCGCCGATCCGAAGGTCAAGGCGACGACGACCGCAAGCCAGCCGCCAGCGATCAGCGCGATCGCGCCGGCTATACGCGGCAGCTTGCGTCCGTCAGTAGTCATAGAAGTGTTCAATGCTGACGCCCTTGGCCTTGAGGTCGCGGTTGATGTCCACCAGGCGGTCGATCCTAGCCTTCAGCCCGGCCCGCCGATAGCCGGGTCTTGCATCAAGCTCCAGTGAGAACAGTTCCGTCGTGTCCCTGACGTCGAGCCTGGCGGCATCCGGCGCGATCACGGTGATCAGGATCTCGTGATTCCCTGCGATCTCGGCAAGGCCATAGCCCTGGTCGAGCAGGCCTTGCAGGATTTCGGTCAGCTCCTTGTAGCGCGGCGCCTGCACCAGTTGCCATTGCGGCGTCAGTGCGCGGACCGACTTCAGGCGCGGCTCCTTTGCCAGCACCTCCGGCGGCAGGGTCGCGACCGCGAACATGATGTCGCGCGGCTCGTCGTCGCCGTTGGCGTCGAGCGCCTGCTGGATCAAGTGGGCGTAGCCGGTCTTCAGGTAATATTCGGTGCCGAGCGCGAAGTCGCGCTCCCAGGTGCGCCACCGGCTTGGCGTCGGCGTCGTGATCGTCATCAAGCCCTTGAGCTTGTCGTCGAACGGATATTTGTACCAGGGGACGGTGTAGAGGAAGCTCGCATAGTCCTGCAGCACGGCGCGGGCATATTCGTCCTGCGGCGTCAGCCTCTCGCCCCGGATCCATTCGAACCCGCGGCCGATCGTCTCTTCGTAGAGACCTTTAATGGCGTATTCGGCCGAATAGCTGATGCCGATCACGTAGATCATGGTCTTGACGTCGGAAAGCGACTCTCCCGTCGGCGGCACCGCGCGGTTGATGGTGCAGAAAGAGCGCCAGAAGCCGAAGATATGGCCGAGATAGTTGAAACGGCTTTCGCTGGAGCGGTCGAGAAAGCGGCCGAAATCCTCGAACGAATAGACGATGTACCATTCGGGGAAGGTGAAGAACGTGTTGTTCTCCTTGCGGCGGTAGCCGGCGTCGTCGATCGCGGGCAGGGCGACAGGCGGCGCGCCGGTGCTGGCTGCGACCTGAGCCGGGCGGCAGGTGCCCTCGATATAGGCGAGCGGCACCGCGACCGGCAGCACGATCAGGATCACCAGCGTGATCAGGATGCGCCGCAGCCATTTAAGCATGGACGGCTCGGGTGCGTGGGGCCAGCACGTAACCGATCAGGATCGCGACGCCGCCGAGGCCGAGATGCGGCGCGTTGGTGAACACCCGTGTCATCAGCGGCAGGTCGCGAATGCCGTTGATGAGGATGCCGAAGTCGAGATAGCCGCTGCCGGTCAACAGGCCAAGCACACCGTCGGCAAAATAAAACACGCCGAACAGCTGGAAGAACAGTTCCGAAGCCCGGCGCGACGTCAGCGCTGCGGTCGCCGCCCACAGCGCCGAGACCAGGTGCAGCCCGTCGGCATACCAGGTGCGGCGAAACAGGCCGAAGATCATGTCATTGGCGTCGATGAAGGCCGGGATGTATCCGGTCAGGATCACAAAGCCGAGCAGGGCGGCATAGCCCCAGGCGCACAATCGGATGATGTCCATGATGTCTCCAGGCTGTCCGAATCTGGTTTGAGCTTAGAGTTTTCCGAGCGTCTTGAGCAGAGCGTCGTTGAACATCTCAGGATCCTCGATCTGCGGGATGTGGCCCAGTCCTGGCAGCAGATTCAGGCTGGTCTGCGGCGGCAACAGCGTTCGCAGGTCGAGCGCTTGTTCGACCGGTGTCACCGTGTCCTTGTCACCCCAGAGAATCGCAACCGGCATCGTCAGGCGCGCATAGGCGCTGCGGTCGGCGCTCGTGGCATCGCGATCGGAGCCGAGAAAATAATACAGCCAGTCGGCGATATCAGGCGTGCTGCCGCGCTGCGCGATCGGCCGTTGCAGGATGGCGACGAACTCCGGCATCGCACGCTCTTTCCTGGCGATCAGCATTTCGAGCAGCGTCTTGGTCGCCACCGGATTGGTGATGCTCAGCGACACCAGGATTTCACGTATCCATTTCGGCTCGACCAGTCTCGGCGGATCCGACGGCACGGCGGTCAGCCCCAGCGCCGCATCGACCAGCACCAGCGCGCGCGCACGGTCCGGGTACCGCATCACAAGTTCGGTCGCAGCACCTGCGCCAAAGGAATGCCCAACGACGATGGCGGGCGCGGCCTTGATCGCGTCAAGCACGTCGCTGATGCGCGCAGCCTGGTCGGCCCGCGTGTAGGTGCCCGGGCGATCCGAGAATCCGAACGGCGGCAGGTCGACCGCGATGACATGGAAGCCGGCTGCGGCGATCGCTTCAGCGGTGTGCCGCCATAGTTCGCTCCACGCCGCCGTGCCGTGAAACAGCACAACGGGAATGCCGTTCGCGGGACCTTTCTCCTGTACGAACACGCCGCCGGAACGCGTCGGCACCAGGTGGCCCGAAGTCGGCGCCAGTTCGGCGCGCGAGCCGGTTTCGCGGATCGAGGCGGCGAGGCGAAATGCCGTGATGGTCAGCGCCAGCAACGCGAGAACGATGAGCAAACCTCTCACCGACCAGCGCAGGATGTTTGAAACCACAAGGCCTCGCAAAGCGATCGATCGAACGGGATGGGCGCAACCGGAGAAAATTTTACGCGAACGCGGATGGTTAGTCGCGAAAGACGCCGGACATGTTCAGCGCCCGGTTAATGCCGGCAAAAAAAGTTTGCGGCATTATTGGCCCGACGGCGTGCGCAGGCCATGCCAGGCGTCGCGGACCTGATGATAATGCACCTCGGGCAGGTAGTCCGGCGTATCGAGGCTGAGCGTCTTGACGTCGAGCCGGCCGATGGCGCTGAGCAGCGTATAGGAAGCGATGATGCGGTCGCGCTGCGCGCCGATCAGGCGGGCCTTGGCGAGGATCAGATCCTGCTGCGAGTTGAGCACGTCGACCGTGGTTCGTTGGCCGCCGGCGGCTTCCTTCTGCACGCCGGCCAGCGCGACGCCGGCGGCACGCACTTCGGATTCCGACGCCGTCACCGCGACCTTGGCGCCTTCGTTGGCGACCCAGGCACCGATGGCAGCGGTGCGGGCCTGATTGCGCACTTGATCGAGCACCAGCCGGCTTTGGGCGGCAACTTCCTTGGCCTGCCGCGTCTGCGAAGCGGCGAGACCGCCGTCATAAATCGGCTGCGTCAGCAGGCCGGTGATCGAGGCCTGGTCGGTACCGAAGGTGCCGAGCGTCGAATCGGATTGCTTGCTGCGGCTGGCGCTGCCTTGCAGCGTGATGGTCGGCATCAGGCTGCTTTCGGCAACGTGGATCGAGGTCGAGGCGACGTCGACGTCGAAGCCGGCCGCCAGCACCGCCGGATGCTGCTGGAACGCCATGCCCGTCGCGTCGTCGCGGCTGCGCGGATTGAAGCGGTCGACGGTCTCGGCCGGACGGAGCAGCGACGGCGGGTTGCCGATCACCTGGGTGTAGGTCGCCTGACTGATGGCGAGGGCGACTTCGGCGGCGTTGAGGTCGGCGAGGCCGCGGCTCAGCCGCGCCTCGGCCTGCGCGGTGTCGGTCGGGGTAACGTCGCCGGCGTTGAGGCGTTTCTGGGTGATGCCGAGCGTCTCGCGCAGGAAGGCGACGTTGGCGCGCTGGGCGTCGACCAGCGCCTGGTTCGCCAACACGTTTGAGTAGGCGGTGACGGCGTCGAGCAGCACACCCTGGCCGACATTGCGCAACGCTTCGCGGCCGGAACTGACTTGCAATTCGGCGACGCGGACGCTGTTGGCGGTCTTGAAACCGTTGAACAGCGTTTGGGTCACGGTGACCCCGATGGTCCAGGGTTTCAGGGTCGCGGACTGGATCGTGTTGTCGGGCAGCAAGTTCCGGACCGCCTGCAGGCCGGCGGAGAGGCTGGCGATGATTTGCGGCCGGTAACCCGACATCGCCTGCGGCACGTTCTCGTCGGTGGCGCGCTGGCGCGCTCGTTCGGCATTGAGCTGCGGATTGGTCTGGTAGGCCTTGGCCAGCGCCTCCGACAGGCCCTCGGCGCGGGCAGGGGCCGCGATCAACGTGGCGCACGCCAGCACACCTAGGCAAATGCCCGCTCGAAGCACGCGCCCAGCTACGTGGCCAACTCTGGCGGCACGCCCAACCATTTGATCCTGCAACCCAACCAGCCCGGAATGGCCCTTCGGCCATTCCGTCCTATTCTTCTCTTGAGCGTGATCTCTCCGGAAAACCGGTGTCCACTTTTCCGGATCACGCTCAGGCCATCCGCCCCCGCCGACGGTCCTAACTCCCTCTGTTTAGGCGGGGGCGTCGCCGCAGGCAAACCATCCGGTGCATAACCGGCGCCGTTTCGGGTCTTTCATGGCGAGGTGTTGCATGCAGGACCTACCGGCCAGGGATCTGGGTATCGGGGGCCTGCTGATTCGGCGGCGAATCGTCGCCCTTGCGCGACCGAAAGCCGCGCAATCATGGACGAATGTGACGGCGCGGCGACGTCGGGGCAGCGGTTCATCTTCACGCCAGTTCCGCAGCGATCGCAGAGCGAACCCGCGACCGCTCCGACATCCGTCGCCGGTGATCGCTGACTTTCGGAAACCGGGCAGGGTCGACACCGTCAGCCTCCATCCATTGCGCCATCGTGAACAGGTAGGGGTCGCAGATCGTATAGCTCTCGCCCATCACCCATGGCCCCGCCGGCATGTTGTCCTCGATCAGCCGGAAACAGGCCGCAACGCTTTCCGGCACCTTGCGCTGCATGTCCGCGAACGAGGCGGCCTCATCGGCCCAGCGCGCCCCGCGCATACGGTGCGAGTGGGCCACATGAAGCGTCGCGCAGAGGTAGAGGTTGAAGGCCTGGACTTGCGCCAACCGGAACGGATCGTCGAACGGCGCCAGGGCGGCCCTCGGGTAACTCTGCGCAATGAAGGCCAATATCGCCGGCGTTTCCGTCAGGATGCCGCGGTTGGTGACCAGCGCTGGAACGCGGCCTTTCGGGTTGATCGCCAGATATTCCGGCTTGCGCTGCTCTTCGCCGGCAAAACTGATCCGGGCGATCGTGTAGTCCGCGCCGGCGTCGTTGAGCGCGATGTGCGAAGCCAGTGCGCAGGTATCGGGTGTATAATACAGCTTGAGCATGGCGATCTCTTACGCCGCGCCGTCGATGATGATGAAATCGGAGTCGGCGTATTTCTGCCGGATGGCTTTTGCGGCCTGATACTCCGGGCTCCGGTAGCAGTCATCGGCGGTGGCGCGATCCCTGAATTCGACCACGACGTTGCGATCCCTCGCATTGCCCTCCATCGCCTCGAACGCGCCGCCGCGCACGACGAAGTTGGCGCCGTATTTCTGGAACGCCGGCGCCGCGGCTGCGAGATATTCCGGATATCGCTGCTCGTCGCGCACCGAGACGCGCACGATCCAATAGGCTTTCGGCATGGTCATTCTCCTTGATGCTCGATCGCGACGACGAGGGCGCATCGCTGGCGTGCCGTCGTCTTTACGCGGGCCGTTCGTTCCCATAAAATGAATAATTATGATGTTATTGATCTTCCTGAGAGATGAATATGGGAGAGATGAATGGACCTGTCCGATCTCCAGATCTTCAGCGCAGTGGTTCACGAAGGCAGCGTGACGCGCGCCGCCGAGCGATTGCGCCGGGTCCAGTCCAACGTGACGACGCGGATTCGCCAGCTCGAAGAGGATCTCCGCGTCACGTTGTTCATCCGCGAGGGCAAGCGGCTGCATCTGGCGCCGGCCGGTCAGGTGTTGCTGGGTTATGCCGAGCGGCTACTGGCGCTGGCCGACGAAGCGCGCGGCGCCGTGCATGACGAACAGCCGCGGGGCACGTTCCGGCTCGGCGCGATGGAGAGCACGGCGGCGGTGCGATTGCCGGGGTTGCTCAGCGAGTATCACCGGCGGCATCCCGGCGTGGTGCTGGAACTGCGCACCGGCAATCCGGTCGTGCTCGGGAGCGCGATCCTTAACGGCGAACTCGACGCTGCGCTGGTCGCGGAGCCGATCGCGGACCTGCCGTTCGAGAAGAGCTTTGCCTTTGACGAAGAACTGGTGATCGTGGCAGATCGGA
>Ga0209023_10003729_pt1 | contig 17876 bp, 25 predicted proteins | sample LakOneMetagenome_FD_187468 | JGI IMG/M metagenome (GOLD analysis project Ga0209023, IMG submission 187468) | Freshwater and sediment microbial communities from Lake Erie, Canada (SPAdes) (version 2) | ecosystem: Environmental > Aquatic > Freshwater > Lentic | place: Lake Erie, Canada... | reverse complement strand
GTCGGCCCCGAACAACGGCGGCGACGAGCCGCCGAAAAAAGGCGGACGCCCAACGTTGACGCGGATTAAATAGCGGTATAATCCCAGCCGTACAGATTACGCCGGCTTAGCTCATTTGGTAGAGCAGTTGATTTGTAATCATCAGGTGGCCAGTTCGAAACCGGCAGCCGGCACCAGTAAAATCAAGCACTTAGCCCAGCCGACATGGCTGGGCTTTTTGCTTTCTGAGCCTTGTGTAGGGTTGGTGTAGGATTATGACGGGTCGCACATTAGCTGTAAGAAGATCCTTAGAAAGCTATCGCGTTCGGCATTCATAATGTACTTGAGCTTCCCAAGCTTCATACGAGGGTTCGATTCCCTTCACCTGCTCCAATGACAATCAGTCAATTCAGCCTATCAGGCGCTCCACAAAACTAGCGCTGCTCCACAAAAGTGTGATGCGCGTGGCAATGAGGTAGGTGCCTTGCCCTCGTGTTAGGACAGCGCAAAGAGCTGTAGTGCGCCACACACACTGGGCTTTAGATGGCTTAACAACCGTTGAGAAATTGCTGCTATAATTTACGTCCGCTGTTGAAAAATGCAGTTGTTAGCACAAGGTTGGGGGGAGCGGAAGCGCAAAGCAGGCGCCGCCTTCGCTGAATTTGTGTGATACTAACTGCAAGATTCGTAGTGGACTGTTGCACCTTCGAAGTATCGTGACGCCTGAACTTAAGATTTGCTTACTGGGAGAAGACTATGAAATTTGTTAATTATAAAGATGGTATCGGCGGCGCTTAAGCAACTCGTTTTGTGGTTCAGGCCCAGCCGTATGCTGGGCTTTTTGCTTTTTGTAGTCCCGGCGACGTTCCTCTGGCTGGCTACTTGGAAGTACTATTTCCCTGAGTATTACCTGCTTGGCGCCATACCTGCGCCAGTGAAGCTGACCAAGCCAAACTGGCTTCTCTTGGTCGGCGTAGTTGCTGCAGTGATGGGCTGGCTTGTCTCATCATTCATCACACTGCGGAACTCAATCAAGCAGCACACGATCAATACTCTTCTCCAATCGCGTCTTTCGACGCACTATCAGCAGCAGGCAAAGGTGATCAACCAAACGTTCTTTGCGCCTGGTATGCCTCTGAACGACCCGGTACCATTGGAGTTCCTCTTAGATCCAGACGAGCCGAATCGAAACGCCCTCGAAGCCGTCAACTACGTACTGAACTATTTCGAATTTTGCGCGGTGGGCATCAAGCACGGCGATCTTGACGAAAATCTCATGCGGCAGACGATGAGAGGAATTATCCGGCGCTTGTGCAGCCGGATGATGCCGTACATTAGGTATACCCGGGGTGAGGATGAGAACGGGAACCTTAAGCAGCCTACAACGCAATTCGAGCACATTAAGTGGCTGCTCAAGCGCTGGGAAAAGTAACCAATGCCCTACTTGGTTGGCGCCACTATTTTGCCTCGCCGTAGATAGTGGCGCCGGATTGTTCTGACGCTCTCATGGCAGCGCAAATTACTGGCCACTTTCTCGCCTTACCCATCCGCCGTGCCATCCGCCGCCTTCGCGCGCAAGTCGTAAACCCATCTTCTTGATCTCGTCGCCCAGTGCTTGCACCGCCTTCGCTGTAGCTGCGCTACCCCTGCTTTGCACATTTTGCTAACGCTCGTTATTTAGCAGATGCCAAGCAACTGTCGAATTGTACCCACCGGCCAAGCTAGCCGGCCATTGATACGAATGGGACGTATCGGCCCTCGTTCGGTCGACGCCCAGGCACGCATCGTCTGCGGCTTTCGACAGAGATAGAAAGCTGCACGTACCGTGTCGACATGTGTCCGCTGCTCTTGTGCAAGCAGGCTTACCTCGGCCGCCTCGCTCGATACTGCTCGAGAATCTCGCTGATGCATATCTCACCTTTAAAACGAAAGTTAAATACAGCCGGGGAGAAGGACCCAAACTTAAGAACACTGGTTTCGCATCGCCGCCCTTCATTGGCATGGGACGATACGCCGGCGCCTTACGGCAACCGATCGCCTGACTTACCGCTGCCAGGCCCCGAACTCTCACGCGGTTTCTCGCGTAGCACTTCCAGCCCTCAGGGGCCGGTCTTTGGTGGCGCTAGCACCAGATGGTTTTACTCACACCCATGGGTGTCGCGGAGGCTGCATTGGCACTGGCCACGGAGCCAGCGATTCCTGCGTCGGGGAGCTTCCCGATATCCGCCTTTCTTCGTCTCTTGGAGTTGATGCGGCGGTCCAGACCCGGACCAGGGCGCAGCTGCGATCGAGCTACTGTTGCGGTTACAGAGCCTTTTGAAGCGCTTACCGACTCAGATCGGCAGCCTCGTTCTGTGGACTATCTGTGTTCCTAAATGGCGCCAGGTGCTGACGTACTTTGGCTTCCGTCGGCCCCTGTGTTTCACCATGTTTCTTGCGCTGTGTTCAAACAGAAGGCGCGAGGGACTGGCGTACAGAGTAACAGGATTGTTTAGTCGTGCCAGGTCGAACTTCCCTGGTCAGGATGCGTGCCGCAAAGGCGGCAGTTTGATAGTGCTTTTCGATTCGCAAGAATGGAAAAGTGGTGGCTTTGAAGCAATGCCGCATGGCGACGACCCATAGTAGAGCCTTACTTTCCATAGGTCAACTACAGAATGCACTTATCGAGCGCCGGCTATCGGCCACACTGAAGTATGGACGAGGTAACCCAGTCGCACTCGAGAAGGAGAACTGTAAATCTGTGGTAAATCTGTGTTCGTAAAACGACTGCACGTCCCTATTTTCCTAGCTCTCCTCAACACTCTGTATTCCTCTGTAATTCTTGCTCTGTGCAAGGAGAACGCTCAAGCTGATTTCTTGGTATGACAGAGCCCACCTGAGCATCTGCGGTCAGTCGCACCGCGCATGCGAGCATCCACACTGCCTGCTTCGGTTATAGACTACGCGCCAAGCGCTGCGACTTATGACGGCGGAGGAGAACTAGCGATGTCAATCTGGGAAGACAAAGCCGGTCGGAAGCACGTGGGAGTTATGGTCGAAGGCAAACGCGTTCACCGCATCCTGCCGAAAGGTGCAACTGTGAGTGACGCCAAGCTCATAGAGGCCGAGATCCGCTCGGCTTTGGCTCGGGCGCCGAAGACCGTGAATATCCCAGGTGACCCGCCGATGACCGCGATCCTTGCCTTATACGTCGAGCACGCCCAGGGCCTGCGCAGCGTAGAGACGTCGCAATACCATGCGCGTCGGCTCGGGCCATGGGCAAAGAAGTACAAGGCCAGCCAGGCCCAGGAGTTTGCGGACCGCGTTGCCAGGGAGTGGCGCGGCAAGTATGCGCCGGCGACGGTGAACAGGTCTCTTGCGTGTGCGAAGAAGGGGCTTGAGCTGGCTTGGCGCCAGCGCCTGACGCCGGATAACTATGGGCTGCGCATCCAGCTGGTGGCCGTCAACAACAAGCGCGAAGTGTTCTTGTCCGTCGAGGAAGTGCGCCAGATTGCGCAGCACTGCTCGATCGAAGCCCAGGCCGCTATCTGGTTCGCTCTTCTGACCGGCGCGCGTCGTGGCGAGATATTCCAGATTCGCGCCGAGCACATCGGCACTGAGACAATCCGGGTGCCAGCGAGTCACACGAAGACCAACAAGGCACGCGTGATCCCAATAATTCCAGCTCTGCGCCCATGGCTGGAACAATTTCCACTGACGTTGACCATTGACGGTATGAAATCAGCATGGCGTCGAGCACGCACGCTGGCGAAAATGGAGCATGTGAATTTTCATGACCTTCGGCACTCGTGCGCAAGCCTAATGGTTAGCCAAGGCGTCGACTTGTACACGATAAGTAGAGTGCTGGGGCACAGCACTGTGCTGAGCACCCAGCGGTATGCTCATTTGCAGGTTGACGCGCAGCGTGCGGCACTCCAGAAAATAGGGGAATTGGTTCACCGGTCGCCAGTGTGATTGCTGTGCTCTCTATGAAGGGAGCACCGAAGGGAGCGAAGGGAGCATTATATTTTCTGTGCTCTCTTCGCTCCCTTCGTACTCCCTTCACGATTTCGCTGTCGGTAAGAACCACATCCAAGGCCCGCCCATACTCAGCTTTCTGGACTCGATGCCCATCGATTTCTTCAGTCGTTTGGCAGCGTCCCATGAATGCCCGGAGTCGCGCACCTCAGCCATTAGCGCCTTGGTCGTCATCGACCCGCCTGCCTCGGTAATGATATCGATGAGCATTTGTTCCAGGTCATCCCGCGCGCCGCCGTCATTTTCTTCATCCATCTCAACGTCACCCAGAATTTCGCGAGCAGTCCCTTCGATTACCCCGTCCCACACCGCATGGGTCGCTGCAATGCCGCCCCCAATCGTGACCAGATCGAGAGAATAGGCCACGCCTCCATCATCTGGAGCGATGTTTGACTTCGCGCGCGCTAGCACCCGCCGCGTGCTGCCTTCCTCTTTTGCCGTGACTAACACCATGCGCGCCAGTGCGCCGAACGCCTGGGAGCCGATCACACGGTCCTGCGGCGCTTTGCCGGCACCACCCTTGGCAAAGTGAGTAATACCGATAACTGCGCAGCTGTGCGCCTCTGCGAAGTCGACCACCGCCTGCAGGCTGCGCCGCACATCATTCGCCCGGTGCATGTCACCAGCGACAGCCGACACGATCGGGTCGATGATGAGCAGAGACGCTCCGCCGATCCGCTCGACCGCGCGGTGAAGCTCCGGTATATCTTGGGAAGGGTCGAATGGAACTCTCTCGCCGTGCTGCACGATGCCTTCAATGAAGTGGCAGCGATTGAGATCGGCACCAGAAGCGATCAGCCGTGGAACGAGTGTGTCGTCTGCCACATCTTCTGATGACCAGACCAGAACATTACCCTTCCTGTCGCTCGCAGTCCCGTCAGGCCAGCGGCCGCCAGTAGTGATCGTGGCGCCGAGCCCAAGTGCGAGCGTCGTCTTCCCGGTACCAGCGGCGCCTGCCAAGATCGACAGCTTCCCGGCGGGCAGCCAGCCATCCCAAAGCCAAGTGATGGCCTGCGGTTGAATCGCAGCCCCACAGCGAAGCCTTACCACGCGATTAGGCGAAGACAGCCCATCCAATGTGGCCGCACCGCGCTCTATGCTGCTCCAGGTGTCACGCATGCGTCACCTCTGCGCCATGTTGGAATCGTTTTGCAGCGGTCAGTAGTCTTTCCTTAGCTTCCGCAGTTAGTACCTCACCTCTTGCGAGGGACGTCGCATATTGATATAGAACGAGCGCTTCAAATGACAGACAGCGCAGGACGTCAACGGCATTGAATGGACGACGCTCGCGCTTCGCAAGGTCACCACCGATTCGCTCCGGGAAGAGATCCTCAAACGTTAGGCCAACCGCATCAAGCACACTTTGCGTCTCACACCCTGCAAAGCAGTGCAAAAGAATGCGGCCGTCATCTAACTCTCTAACTGCAAGGCTCGGACCTTTGTCTTCATGGGCAGGGCAACGGCAAGTCCAACGGCCATTGCCAGTTTTGCGTACTCGCTCCAGTCGCGATAAGAGGGCATTAGAACTCATGATTTTCATCCCCGTATTTACTCATCGTTGAGCAGAGAACTAGGGAGACGCTCATCCGGTCGTCGGGCTTAGCGAACCGATTCATTGGCTGCCCTCTTTAGCTGTCGCCGGATCTGGCGTTTGGTTATTTTTCCGGGTTACCTCCTTCCATGCCCGATCAGACAGCATCCTGGCAGACACAGTAGCCAGGCGCAACAGCCGATCCCTATCCATGACACCCAAGATCGGCGGCTCTTCGTACGCAGCACTTGGCCCGCTTGCTAAGTCGGTGGCGTGCACCAGTTCCAAGCAGGTCTGAATGCCATTGCAGACGTCCAACGTCAGCGCGGCAAAGAACGCATCCCTGCCATCGTCAAACTCCCCCATGGCCCAGGAAAATGGCTGATGAATTGGCTTGACCTTACCGAGCTGTGACGCATTCATATCTAGGCCAGTATCTTCCAGGCGGCTCATGGTTTCACCTCGGCGTTATTTTCTTGTGCGCGCGTCTCAATGTCGTCTGCCAGCTGCTCGCAAATAGCGGCCGCCATCGTGATCAGCACGTGCTGAGTGGTTTTGGAAAGCGGAGGCATGGTGTCAGGGTGGCTGGGGTCGTGTTCGTCCTCTACCACCGTATTCCCGCCCACGATGCGTAACACAGCTCCAAGGCCTGCCACGATCTGCTGGACGCGGTTGAGGTCACGCATCAGCGGTGCAGCCTGGCCTCCGGCCTGAATGGTCGAATCAGAAAAGGCGCCATACGCTTGCTCAAGCGGCGACAACGTGCGATGAGCGGTCATTGCTGGCCTCCCACCGTATCATCGACCAAGGACAGATCTTGGCCCATCATGGCGCCAAGCGGCAGGCCGTAATGCAGCTCAGCACTTGCCAGCAATTTGGTGCGGTGCGGTTCCTGAATCAGGTCGATGACGCTAAGGGCCTGTTCGATGCTGCATTCACCCCGAGCACCATCCGGCCCTTGAAGCTGAGCGTAGGCCACATGATTCAGACATAAGCCGATGTTTGTGCTAACCAAAAGAAGTGGTGGCTGCGGCCCGACCTCTGGGCGGTACCACCAGCGCTTCAGACTAGCTTTTTTTGCAGCCGATGATGTCACATCGGCATTTTCTGTGTTAACCTTCGTTTCGTGCATGTGTATCTCCTTCAAATGAGCGCACTTGTCCACACCGCAGGAACGAAGCTCTCACCCTTCGTGCCTGCAGCAACTCCCGGTTCTGCCGGGCTCAGTTGTAAAGAAATTCAGAAGGGCCAGCCTGCACGCTGGCCCTTCGTCATTTCAGCATTCGTTTACACGTAAAGACTCCTTCGCCGTCGAAGCGGCGACCCTGTTGGGTCAGCGGTTAATGGGAGATCAGGCGGCCGGCTGACCAGCGGATGCGAGCGTCCTGGTGAGTTCAAGTCTCGCCACGATCTCGCTATTCAGTGAGCGATGATTTTGCGCTGCCTGGGCCTTCAACCACTCGCGCAGTTCGGGCGGGCAACGGACCTGCAGTGGGGTTATTTTTCGAGCGCCATCCATCACTGAATCTCCAATTCATTTACTCTTTTGCCTTTGGCAAATCGTTAAGAAATACCAAAATCGAAGACCTATGATTACACGGTGTAGCTATTACGGTCAAGGAATTTTAACTACACTGTGTAGTTATGAGTAGAGACATCACCCCCTTCGGTTTACGCATGCCTTCAGACCTCAAGGCGCGCGTCGACGCGGCCGCTGAGAGCAACGGAAGATCGATCAATGCTGAGTGCGTGGCCAGGCTGCAGGAAAGCTTCGAGGCCCGCGCGGACATCGCCGCCCTGCCCCTTGGCGTTCTCCTGGATGAGATCATTCAGCGGCTCGGTGCGCGCGTGCAGATCGTGATCGCCAAGGAAGTAGCCGTGCAAGAAGGGATTGATCGCGAGAATAGCTGACTGGTACCAATCAGCTACCAGAAGGATACCTAAAGGATAGCTATGCCCATAATGGATGTGCGGATCGTGTGCGGAATCAAAGAGGCAGAACCGGTTCGGATTGAACGCAAAGTCCCGGTGAGTCAGGTCGAGCTGGAGCAGCTAATCCCTCCGTCGCCGTCAGGTGGCACGGGAGGCTGGGCATACTGGAGAGAGGCGGAAGTGCTGGTTTGCTCGATTGTGAAAGAGGAGCTCTTCCCTGATGAGGTAACGTCTATCGAAACCTTGGAAGACCTGCGCGGCTTGGGCGTCAACTCGCTCACCTACGCGTTTGATCATCCCGAAAGGGGCACGATGGGCTCGCCCGCCATCTACCCCGATTGAAGAGACCTGACAGCTACCCGATAGCTATCAGCTATCATTTTCCAATGCGTCCAAGGCCTGCTCGAGCAGCACGCCCAAGGGAACGCCTCTTTCGTCGGCCATCTGGTACAGACGTTTAATGGTCTCGTCCATGGCCTTGATGTTGATCTGCTTGTTGCGGCCGGTGGTATACCGTCGCTGTTGTCGCTGCGGTAGTGGCTCGCTGGCAACCATTGGCGCCTCATGATTGTCATCTCCGCCGGCGCCCTAATGGCCGTGCTGTACCTATTCGTTCTAATTGCCTGAGCCTGACAGGCCGACGTGTAGCGCGAGGCGCAGTTAATATGTCGAACATCTTCGTGCCGGCGCAGCGGGCATAGCGCCGCGCATGAACTCCGTCTGTGTTTGACCGCTCGGTGGCTTGGCGGAAGAGTTCGACCCGACAACTGAGCGGCTTCGGAACTAGTTAAGAGATATTCGCTTAGAGTAGAGCTGAGAACGCATCACCGACCACGAGCGCTAGAGCTGAACCGTGAAAAAGCCCGCTCGAAGCGGGCTAGTCGGTGATCTTGATTGCTTGCTTTACTTCGGCGGCGGTGAGGCTGGCGCCTGAGGCGTGGAATGTGTCAATTGGTCGGCGGCGGGAGTGTCTTGTTGGAATACATCCCGCTGATCTGAATGGCCTCGGCTTTCCCACCTGGCAGGACGTTTGCCTTTCCCAGGATGTACTGAGGGAACCGGGTCAGAAGGTAGACTTGCCTAAACCACTGTCTAAAGTGAGGCAGCGCAGCATCGGGATACGCACTGGGTGTTTGTGGGTTACTCGCAGCTTGGGGATAGTAACTCGGGTAGTTGTGTTCATACGATGTGCGCGCCCCGAACTGCGCTTCCAAGTTGTTGCCTGTCCAGTACTTTGCCCATGCTTGGCCAACGCTAATGTCGGGAATCGTCTTGTGATTCACGGTTAGCCCGGTAGAAATCAAGTCGACCACGAGACCTGTGATCTCTTGGAAGACAGTGAAGTACCCGGCTGGCGCACTGTCTTTCAAAAGCGAGACACGGTCGTGATAGAACTTCCAGCTGTCTGACGGCGTGTAATTCAACGCCTCAAAGATGAACTTCCGTAGGCCGAAGGCTGCGAATCGGCGGTAGTTTTCCACCGCAGCCGTACTATCAGCCTTCGATTCGAAGGCGTAGTATTCGAGAAACGCCATGCAGACAATGTCTGGATAGGCGTAGTGAACGGTCCCGTTTTGAATAGTCTCCAAGTGAAGCTTCGGTTCGTTGAAACCTTTGGAGTTCAGGTATTGTTTAAAGAACGAAATCCGGTCCTTCCCCAGTACCATACTACTGTGATTATCTTCCCATTCCTTAGTAATCGTTTGAATCACATTTCGAGCAACCCCGGTGACGCCCGATAAGCCGCGTTGGGTCAGGTAAGGGATGCCGTTTTCCAGAACACCCATTTCAATACCATTGATGTCCCTCTGGATCTCAACTCCGAGGTCAAGTGGCATTTGTTTTTGGGCGGCCTGTTGGAGCGGGTAGTTCATCAATAAGTCCTTGATTGTTATAAGGTTTAGCCGGCCTGCTGGGATACTTTGAACCTGCCCATGCCGGCATCCAGGCATGCCGCTGCGCCTTAGTCAGCAATCGATGTTTAGATGCTTCTTCGCAGCCGCACAGTTCATCGCAAGCTTCAGCGTGCGACCTTCCTTTGGGTTAAACACGGTAAAGACCATGAAGTTCGCGTTCCCGCAGGTGGCTCTGATCGAGCCATCAGGCATCCGCTTCGCCATCGAGACGCGTTTGCATGTCGGGAAGTTCTCTTTGATGATCCTGCTCGCCACCGTATTGGCGTCGCCTTTCGGTGCCGCCCCGACACTAAAGGCAGCACCCAAGACGCTCGAACTCAGCAGCGCAACTGCTGCGGCCGCGATGGCGCGACAGCCTAAACTCCCCATGTTTTTACCCATGATATTCACTGTTCTGTGGCACCCGAGCGCGCCGCTGTGTCTGTGCAAACGGCAGGTCAAACAAAATGTCGCCTTATCATAAAGATCACGAAGCCGCAGAGCGCGAGAAAACCAGTCCATAGTAGCGCCTGATTTATGTCCGATGCTGTCTCTATATGCTTCTCAACTTCCTGAGCATTCAGCGCCGCTGCAGCATCTAATCTGGCTTGCGCCGACGCGTTTAACTCCTCGCCGTATAGCCGCAAAAATTCAGCTTTGTCGGGGTCGCTTAGTGCCGCGGCAAATGCGTCAACCTGGTCCTGTCGATCCAAACTAACGTGGTGAGGATTGCCACCGCCTGCGATTGCATCCGACATGTACTGTGCGTCGTCTTGAACCAGCCGTCGCACAGATGCCCGGTCAATTACTTCGAGTCGAACCGGAGGTCGTTGTTGGGTGACGTCGAACATCGTCTTGTTATTAACTTGAGCGGCATCTACGCGTGCCGTTTCGCTACCATAAGTATATCCGTTCAGAAATATTAAAAACTCACCAATTGTTGTGGCATCGGGGTTATCGCTCGCAGAACCGCACCCCGTTGAGCCTGGTCATGTGTCGGCGCCGACCGCGCGCTACCGTGGCGGCATGACTCCACGCACCGACCTTTTTACCACGAGCCGCGTCGACCAAGCTCTGATACCGCTGCCGGCGATCACTTGGCTGGAGGCGTCGTGCATGTTTGCGGTCAGCGAGGTCCCGCTGGAGGTGGCAACGGGGTACTGGCTTTGCTAGGAGCGCGACGGCAGGTTGCGGACAGTGCCGTTGCTTGGCGCGCGCCACTGCGTTGACCGAGACCAACCGCTCCGCTCGACATCAGGATGACCTGTAACCGGCGCGGCGCCGACTATCCGGCCGATGCTGGCACCTCGTCCCCGTATTCGCGCATGGGGTAGGCGCGAATCGCGGTGACGAGTGGCGACGCGCCGGCCACTGTAGTCGTCTCGCTTGCCGTGACGCGCCATCCAGCGACCGAAGTCGCTGCTCAGGTTGATGTGTTCGCGCTCGATGATCGGGACGGCGGCTCCCAAGTTAGTTGATGGCCGAAACGCCAGCGGCGGCACCGGCACCAGCTCGCCTTGGGCATCGTGACATCGGCTGATGCACACACGCGGCCCTGCCTTGCTCTCCGCCTGGTAGACCGGGTCGTAGTCCGCGGCCATGGCGACCCAGTAGTCGAGCAGTGGCCGGTGTCGAGGTAGGCGATTTTCATAGACACTCCGTTGTCATACTGGCATTCTATGAAATTACCGCCGAGGCGCCGGCCTTGTCATAGGTAGGAGATCCCGTGTCCGTATATGAAACCTTCCTCACACCCGAAGAGATTGCCTTCCTCACCGGCCGCAAAAAGCGGGATCTGCAGGTCGAAGCACTTCGCAAGATGGGTATCCCGTTCTGGGTCAACGCGATCAATGCGCCGATCGTGGCGCGCGCGGCGATCGAGGGCCGAAAAGAGAAGGTCGAGTTGCCCGAGCCCCGGTGGGTGCCAGATGTCCTCAAAAACAAATCCTGAGCCAATCCAATTTTGATCGGCTGGTTCGCGGCACAGTTTTGTGCCGCCAGATTTCGCTCCTCACTTTTGAGGCAGCCACCGATGCAACTTTGCATCCACCGAATTGACGGCTCAAAATTGAGCCGTCAGAATCAGCCGACGCAAAAGTGCGTTGGCCGTGCAAATGCTGGCGCGCCAGCTCATCAGTACCTTGCGCATGAAGTAAGCTGCTCGAATTTGAGCGGGAGGCGCGATGTACAGCGGCAAGATGAAAGTCAGGCGGTTCAAGCTGGTGAATGCGGCCAATGGCTGGCCTTGCCATATGCTCTGCGTCGATCGCGAGCAGAACGGGAAAATGGTGCGTACCTGGTCGACAAACGGCCAGCCGCTGAAGGTAGCCCAGGATGGGCATCACCTTGTTCTGCCTGAAACCCACACAGCTTTTGTTCTGCCGTTCGATGATGGAGAAGGAGAGCTTGGATAGCGCTGTTCAAAATCGACCGTTTTTGCACAGGCTCGCTCTACCTCTCCCTCAAATGTTCAAAATATATTCGTTTGACTTTTGAACATGTTCATATGTAGCATCAACATTAATGAACACTAATCAACGCTAGCGAACCTAGGCTAAACAGGCGGAGAGCAAAAATGGCAATTTTCGGATACGGTCGGGTCAGCACGAAGGAACAGACGACGGAGAATCAGCGGCGGGAAATCGAGGCGGCTAGCTATGCCGTTGATTACTGGTATGCCGACGAGGGCGTGTCGGGGAAGGTATCGGCGGCGCAGCGTCCGCAGTTTGCCAAGATGCTCAGCCAGATCCGCGACGGCGAAACCCTTGTAGTGACGAAGCTCGACCGACTCGGCCGTGATGCCCAGGACGTCAGCGCCACGATCAAAGCCCTGGCCGCGCGCCGCATCGAGGTCATCGTCCTGCAGCTGGGGAAGCTCGACCTGACAAGTGCCGCAGGCAAGCTGATGCTGACCATGCTCGCGGCCGTAGCCGAGATGGAGCGCGATCTGCTAGTCGAGCGCACCCAGTCTGGCTTGGCTCGGGCAAAGGCCGAGGGGAAAACCCTGGGGCGCCCAGCCCTGACCACGGACGAGCAGCGCGCGGCGATGGTGGCCCGGTTCAAAGCTGGCGAGTCGATCAGCGCTCTCGCCCGGGATTACGACGTCTCACGCGCCAGCGTGATGCGCATCGTGAAGCCTGAAGTAAAAAACGGCCTTGCGGCCGTTTAGATTCCGGGCTTGCCGGCTAAGGCGCCTGCAGAAGGAGATGCAGGGCCAAATATCGTAGCAACAGCGCAAACTACAATGCCACCGTTACCATTACCTCCGCCGCTCCCAGTAAGCTGGTACATCTGGCCGGAAGGTCCAAGCATAACAAAGTCATAAAGATCTATGGCGCCCGGATAAGTATGCTCGCCTATCCATGTCCGCAGAACCCAGCCGTGACGATTTACAAAATCCGTCCAGCTCAGGTTGTTCGCAGTAGTACGATGGATGGCTTTCAAGACGTCAACGTGCGCCTTGACGCCAAGGTCTTGCAGAGAGCTCTTAAACCTGAGGTCTGCTGTAACGTTAAACTTCACCAACCTGAGGCGCCTTTCCCTCCAGAGCCGCGATCATTTCCTCAAGCTCAGATAGCGATGTAGCCTTCACCCCTAACGTCTTAGCTCGGCGATGTGCCGAAACATCAAAGTCTCGCGGCAAAGGCTGAACCTTCAGCTCTTTTCCGCCTAGGAGTGTTGGGTAATTATTTGTGAGCGGACGAGCACGAGGTTCCGATCGGCGCTCCGACGTCGGCTCCCAGCCTGTTGCAAAACCTATCGTATGCATTTTCTTTATAGACATAGCACCTCCCCTATTGAGAGTACATGCATTATGCACCGTTATGCACTCTTGTACACGCTTACCCACTAAACTTGCTGCGTGGACTGGTCGTACCCTTGATGTAATCTGACTTCCTCACCTGCTGCACCGGTACCGTACACTGCCGCCGAGAAGAATGAATGCCGAAGAAACCCGTCATGTTGAAAGAGTCACTTGTCGACTGGGTCTTGAACAACCGCGCTGAGCTGCAGGCCAAGGGCGCGGCCCGAACGCCGGCGCCGCCGAGCTACTCGATGCACCTTCTCCCAGAAGACACGGTCGGCCTTCCTCGATACATCCCCCTGGAAGTCTGGGCCCACCTCCTCCTCGGCGAGCACGCGCCCCACATCAACACGCTGCGTCGGTGGGTGCACGATGGGCGGATCTATCCCCAGGCCGTAAAGATCGGCAAGCTGTGGTGCGTTCGGAAAGATGCGGCATACCTCCCCGACTGACTAGTTCCGGGAGCGATCACGCATAGATTACTGTATGCCCATACAGTATTATTCGGCCATGGGCTTCAAACCACCACTGCCAACCGACCAGCTGCACCAGATCCAGGAGCGCAACCGCGACTCAGCCGACGTCCTTACGCTGCTTTGGGAGATTAAGCGCATGCGCGCCGCTGCTCTACGCCGACCAGCTGCAGCGCATGCTGACCACCCTGCCCGACCCACAGGGCGCGATCCTCGACACCCTGCGCGAAAAGCTCAAGGACGAACCGTGCGTGAAGGAGTCCCGCGGCTACCGCCTGTCGCCTGAACGACTCATACCAAAAGAAAGCCCACTTCAAGCGGGCGAAAGACAGCCTCATCTAGTTGCTTTGCTTCGCCGGCGGCAGGCCGACTGGCGCCAGGGGCGCGAAGCAGGCTACTTTTGAGAATACTTTGGATGCCGAGCTACTGCGCCCCATGCCCGTGCCTACCTCACAGCAGCAGCGCGTGTTCGGTCATCTGTGGCACTGGCAAATCGATCTAGTGCAAGCGATGCGCGGTAGCGCGCATATGCACCGACGGTGAGGAAAGGGTGCCGTGTCATGGACTACACCATACTGCTGACGCTGCGAAATACTAGCTGTTAAAACAGCTAGGTCAGCCAGACCACCATTTCTTATCCGACCTCTCCAGGCCTCACGAAGGTGATTTCCCAGCTCAGATTTACCGAGTGGTCGACCTGACTACCGTGGGGCGGCTCCACTCCGACGCCCCTATAGGGCTCCAAGTCCCACGCGGTCAGGACTATCGTGCGCGGCGTGGCGCGCAGCTCGTTGTCGGTCTTTTCAGTCATACGATTCCCAAGGTTGGATAATTGAGGGCACCGCCCCATATGCTGCCGGCCGGCGTGATCAGCCCGGCTGACTTAGCCTGCGCCCACTGGCGGAACGCATCGGCCCCTTCGCTGGTATGGTCCTTGCGGGGCTCGTCGCTCCAGCGGCCGTCACGCTCGTTCCAGCGCTTCTTGTAGTTCTCCAAGTGGGAGAAGCCGAGCTTGCAGCCCTCCTCGTCGAAGTAGGCCGACGCGAACTCGGCGCGCGTGCTGTTGATGCCGGTGTTGATGTCCGAAATCAAGGGTACGATCTCGATGTTCCGCAGGCCGAGGTCTTCCAGCATTTCCTTTGTCGACTTGTTCGTGTCGGACAGGCGTTTGTGCGCGGCGTCGTGCGGCAGGAAGTGCTTGTTCCAGATATAGCCGGTGTCCTGCAGCAGCTTGATGTAATAGCGCAAATCCTCGCCGTGCGCCTCCTCGTACTTGATGAAGCGGTCTTCCATGCCGACCTGCTGGTGGAACCAGATCGCCGTACCGTCGCTGCGGCCGATGTCCCAAAACGTGTTGACCGGGACGTTCAGCAGCGGGATGCGCAGCAGGCGCCCGGACTTGCGCACGGCCGTGATCTGCTTCGAGTAGTAGCATCCCTCGCTCGACACCTGGAAGGCCTCCTTCGGCGTGCTCGGGTATTCCTGCCACATCTGCTCGTCGTTGCCAGCGAAGTCCGCGTCTCGCGTGGCCACGTACCAGGTGCGTTGCTCGATGTCGAGCGTGGTCTGCATCTTCGCCTCGATGTCGGCGAAGTAGTCGCGGTCCTTGTCGGTGATGACGGCCGACCCTTCCGGCATGCGGTAATGCTCCTCGCCCCACCAAGGGAAGAAGTGGAACCGCCAGTCCTTCGGGCTAAGCGCCTTCTCCTGCTCGCCCAGGGCCATGGCGCGCTGCGTCATTGCATGGAACTCGCCGTCCGTGCCCTCGGCCGTAGACTCGATCACCGTGATGCCGTTGAGCGGCACGGCAGGGATTGAGCCGGTCACGACCTCTTTGGCCTTGTCCGGATACTTGGCGCAGATCTTCCCGAACTCGGATATGTGCAGCCGGTGGATCGTGCCCGATCGCATCGATGTAGCCACGCGCACGGACGAATTGTTGTGGGCGAACAGCAGCTCGTCGGCGTTGTCGGCCTTGAGTGGCATTGCCGCCTTCAACTCGGCCGGCAGGTTGTCGTAGGCGAACTTCACCTTGTCGCGGAAGATCACCTTTGCCGCCTCGCGGTCGTGCGCGATGATGCCGCAGCGACTGTTGGCGTTGAACAGGGCGTGGTCGAGCCACACAATCGCGATCAGCGTCGTGAAGCCGAGCTGGCGGGCCTTGAGGATGATGTTCCGGTGATGCAGGCGCTCAATGAAGCGACGCTGTGCGCGGTTCGGCTTGAACTGCAGGACCAGGCCTTCGTCCTCGTCGTTCCCTTTAACGATGATCTTGTACAGGTTGTTGATGCGCCACATGGGGTCGGCCAGCATCTCCTGCAGCTTTGCGCCGGCGTTCATGGCACCACCTTCAAGCCGGTGCCGTCGACAGCGGCCAGCAGCGAGTCGAGCAAGTTTCCGGTGTGCTCGACCTCCTGCTTCTCGCGCCACTGCTTGGCCTGGCGGTTCTTCAGCCAGAAGATCGCGGCCGTCGTGTCAGGCGCGTGGACCTTCTTGATCGGAGTCAGGGTGATCACACCCTGGTAGTTCGACACGTGCACGTCATCGTGCTCATACCCGAGGGCTCGTTGGTACAGGCGGTCGGCCACATCGGCGTCAGCTCGGAGCTTTCCCCTTTTTATGGACTCGGAAAATTGGGCGTGGACCTTCTTCCATTCGTGGATCGTGTCCTCGTTCACCTCAAAGAAGTCGGCCAACTCGGCGTCGGTCGCCCCCAGGAGGCACAGCTTGCGCGCCTGCTCGTGGAACTCTTCGCGGTATTTTGTGGGGCGCCCTGGGGACTTGGCCTCAGCCGGCGCCGCAGTATGGGTGTTGTTGGTTTTCTTGTTGCTCATAATGACTTAAAAAGAGAAGCCCGCACGAGGCGAGCTCCCGGACTTACGTCCTTATGGTTGGCGGCGCGGAAGTTCGCGAAGGGACAAAATGCGGCGGGTAGGCTTCGGTTCGCCGAGTGCCTCCCGCACCTGGGTTTTAAGACGGTTACTCTTGAGCTTTTTGATACCCAGGTTCAGGGCTGTCGCGGCCGGCATAGGCAGCCCCGTAAACGCGCTCGATGACAGATCAAGTGCCGATATGAGGACGGATGCCGTACTCGTCGGGTTCACCGAACCAGGCGGCGAGGTGTAGACATCCTTCGCCAGGTCGTTCAGGTCTCGAATCTTCTCTGCCCCCTGCTTGCCGAAAATGAAGTCCAGCTTGCCGTCTGCATCCAGGTTTTCTACCAGCCTGTCGAGTTTGGCCGGCGAAACGATCGAGTTACCGTTCTGGTCACGGGCCGTGTTCGACAAGATGGTTCTTTTGATCCTGTTGAGCGTCCCGCCCTGTAGCTCGCGCCATGCCTGCTCACCCTGTGGCCCTGCAGTTTGCAAAGTGCGGCGCATATGGCGCACGTCATCGAGCGGCCCCTTGAAGACAGCATGGTCGAGCACGTCCTCGAAAGCTACGTGACGGTCTTTCGTCCCCGGTTTGGTAGAAAACAGCTTGTCGATCACGCCTCGGTTCTTGAACTCGTTGGCATAGTTCTCGTACTGGCGCCGGGCCTGCTGGTACAGTGGACCGCCCTTTCCTTCAGCTGCGGCGTCGATCAGCTTTTTCGCCTCTAGGCCATAGACAACGTTCGGCGTGCCAGGCTCCGACAGCTTATTGATCGCCTGGCGCAAATCCTCGGCCGTGTTCAGGTCCATGACGGTGCGCTTCGGACGAGGCATCATCAGGGAGTCGAGGTCGCCGCCAACCGTTTTCCCGTTCTTCTTGATCTCGCTTTCGATGGTCGAAAGGATGGGAGCAAGGCGGATCTTGCTGCGGTTCTGGCCGATGTAGTCGACAAGCGGCGTGACATCAATTTCGTCGGCCATATGGCCAGCCTCGCGCGCTGCCGCATATGCCTGCCGCACCTCAGCCTTTTTCATGGCTTTGCGGCCTCCTGCAGCATCCACCACCACCTGCCCGAGCGTGCGCAAGTCAGGAGCCAGTGCCCCGGTCTCATCAATGAAGGCATCGATGTTCTGCACAACCTGCCGATTCTGGTCGCTGAAGCGCTCACGCAGCGGTGCTCCCTCTGGGAGTTTGGCTGTCTCGCGCTCGAACCTCTGAGCATCGAAATCGCGTGAAGCTTGGCCCCGCGTGAGTTTGATCGGAACCGGCAGCGCGCCGGCGCGTTGCTGACGCAGAGTGGGTGCCGTGGTTGCTGCAGCGCCGGCACCAGAAAGCGGCTGCGGCCTGCGCACCAGGTCGAAGGGGTGTAA
>Ga0209023_10003728_pt1 | contig 17876 bp, 12 predicted proteins | sample LakOneMetagenome_FD_187468 | JGI IMG/M metagenome (GOLD analysis project Ga0209023, IMG submission 187468) | Freshwater and sediment microbial communities from Lake Erie, Canada (SPAdes) (version 2) | ecosystem: Environmental > Aquatic > Freshwater > Lentic | place: Lake Erie, Canada... | reverse complement strand
AGCCCAAGACTGCCGAGCAGAAGACGGCAGAGCAGAAGAGCGCGGACCGCGCCACTGAGGCCCGCGCCTCGGCCGTCGCGCCAGCGACGCCGCCCGCCAATGACGATCGCCGCTCGGTCGGGCAGATCCTGCAGGCCATGCAATTGCGGCCCTCGAAGGGTCCCTACGTCGCCGCCACCGTCGTCTCGCTCGTCTGGGCGGGCCTGTGGTTTGCCTGGGCGATGGCCAATCGCGCGACGCTGCTGTCGGGCGACATTGCGCGTCTGGAGCCGGCGATGGCCGCTCTCGCGCTTGCCGGCCCCATCGCCTTCTTCTTCCTTCTGGCCGTCATTTCGCGCCGCGCGCAGGAAATGCGCCTGACCGCGCGCTCGATGAGCGAAGTCGCGATCCGTCTCGCGGAACCCGAGACGATCGCTACCGAACAGGTCATTACTCTCTCGCAGGCGATCCGCCGCGAGGTCGCCTCGATGGGCGACGGCATCGAGCGCGCGCTGGCGCGCGCCAGCGAACTCGAGACGCTGGTGCGTTCGGAAGTCGCGACGCTGGAGCGGTCCTATGCCGACAACGAGCGGCGCATCCGTACGCTGATCGACGACCTCTCCGCCGAACGCGAATCCATCGTGCTCAATGCCGAGAAGGTGCGCGGCGCCATGTCCGGCGCGCACGAGACGCTATCGGATTCACTCGCCAAGACGTCCTTGCAGCTGGCGGAATCCGTCAGCGACGCCGGTATGCGGGTGACGCAATCTCTGGGCGCCAAGGGCGAGGAGATCTCCACCTCGCTCGGCCAGACCGGCGAGCGCCTTCTGCTCGGCCTGACGTCGCAGGGCGACCAGATCGTCGGCCGTCTGTCGGAAACCGGCATGCATGTGACGGGGCAGCTGACCGGCGCGAGCGATGCGGTCGTCAACCTGCTGACCTCGAAGATTGAGGAATCCAGCGGCCGCCTGCGCGAGACCAGCGAGACGCTGGCGCTCGACCTGCAGGGCCGTTCGGAAGATATCGTCAAGCGCCTTGGCGCGCTCACCGATACGATCGCGGGAACGATCGACGGCCACGGCCGCACGCTGGTCGAACGCCTGGCGGAAACCGGCGACCGCATCCATGACACGGTGACCGTGCATGGCGGCAAGCTCGAAACGACGCTTAAGGCCAACGCCGATCAGCTGTCCGAGACGCTGTCCGCGCACACCGGCGCGCTCGAGACGACGCTCAAGACGAATACCGATCATCTGGCCGAGACATTGTCGTCGCATTCCGGCGCGCTCGAATCGACTCTGCAGTCGAACGCGCAGCATTTGGCCGAGCGGCTCGATACGCATTCGGGCGCTCTCGAGACGACGCTGAAATCCAACGCCGAGCATCTGGTCGATGCGCTCGCCACCCATGGCGGCGCGCTGGAATCGGCGCTGAAGTCGAACGCGCAGCACTTCTCGGACACGATCGCCGCGCATGTGGCGGACGCCAACACGTCCTTCGCCGACCATGGCGATCGCATGGCGGCCATTCTTGCCAATACGCACGAGAAGGCGCGCACCGATCTCGAGCATCAGGCCGAGCGGATCGTCTCCATCTACGTGGAGACCACCGACCAGGCGGCGGGCAAGCTCGCCCTGCATGCCGACAGCCTGCACGAGCGTCTTGCCGCTTCCACCGCGTCCGCGCAGGCGGCGTTCACGCAGCATTCCGACGCGCTGCATGATCGCTTCGCGCAGACGGCCGCCGATATTCTGAACGGTCTCGAGGACCGCACGGGCGGCATGGAGCGCCGCTTCGTCGCCTCCGCGGCCGAAGCTTCGCAGGCGCTGGGCGACCAGATCGAAGGGCTCGCCACGAATTTCGAAATGGCCACGAGCCGCGCCGTCGCCGGGCTGCAGGATCGCACTACCGACCTGCATTCGCGCTTCGCCGTCACGGCGACCGACGCGGTCAACGCCATCGCCGGCCATGGCGACCGTCTCAACGAGACGCTGGCCTCGCGCTTCGCCGATTTCGCCGACTCGCTGCGCCGTCACGAGGGCGAAGCCTCCGAGCGCCTCGTCGAGCAGGGCGAGCGCATTGCCGGCGACCTCGCCGGCCGGCTGGAAAATGTCCAGGCCGCGATGGCCGACACCAATCGCTCGATCGCTGAGCGGATCGAAACGCGCGCCGACGACGTACGCGCGGCGATCACCGCTCGCCTCGACTCGTTCGAGAACGAGTTTGCGCTTCGCAGCGAAGAAACCGCCAACCGAATCGGCCACAATTCCAAGGCCTTCCACGAGACGCTGGCCGAACGCCTCGGATCCTTCGAGACGACTTTGCGCGCCCACAGCGGCAATGCGGCCGATCGCATCGGCGAACATGCGCGCGGCTTCACCGACACGGTCGCGGGCCATCTCGACGCAATCGAGCAGGCCGTCACCGTGCATGGCGCAAGCTTCACGGATCGCCTGGCCGAGCGCGCCGCTTCGATTTCGTCCGAACTCAGCCATCAGGTCGATGCGTTCGAGCAGCGCTCGACCGACAAGATGCGCGAAGCCGCCGAACGCCTGGACGAACTCGTCCTGCGCATCGATGGCGGGCTGGAAGCCCGGTCGCAGACCTTCAACGACGCTCTGGCGCGCCGCGCGATCGAGATCGCCCGCGTGCTGGGCGAGGGCGGACGCGAAGTCACGACCGCGCTCGACGCCAAGGTGCGCGAAATCGACGACGCGCTCCTGGCGCGCACCAGCGAGATCAGCGACACGCTCGGCGCCAAGGCGAGCGAGATCAACGAGACGCTGGGCGGTCGCGCCGAAGATATCGCCGCGACGCTCGATGGCCGCATCCAGCAATTCGAAGACCGCGTGGTGCGCCGTCTCGATCTGGTCTCCAACGAGATCGACAGCCGCGGTCGCGAAGCCGCCGACACGCTGCACGCGCGTCTGGAAACGGCGCACGACGCCATCAAGTCGCGCACCGAGGAGATTTCCTCGACGCTCGACGAGCGCATCGGCAATTTCGAGCATCGCGTCGTCAATCGCCTGCAGGCGGTGTCGGCCGACATCGACCAGCGCGGGCATTCGGTTCTGGAGACGCTGGCGCAGCGCATCCAGGAGATTTCGAGCACGCTGTCGGAAGCCCGTCGCGAGCTCGACATCGTCCTGCATACGCGCACGGGCGAAATGTCGAACGCGCTGGTGCAGCGCGTCGCCGACATCAACGCCGGCCTCAACAAGGAACTGGGCGCGCTCGGCGCCTCGATCGACGAACGCGGCAAGGGGCTCGTCGAGCTTCTGTCGGCGCGCACGGGCGATCTGCATTCGATCTTCGACACCAAGGGATCGCTGCTCATCGACCTTCTCACCGCGCGCGGCGACGAAGTCTCCAAGGAGCTCGCCTCGGTCGGCGAACTCGTCACCAACGCCATCGAGCAGCGCGGTTCGGCCGTGGTCGAACACCTCGCCCGCAAGCAGGGCGAAGTCGCCATTGCGCTCGACCGTTCGACGGTTGCGCTGCGCGAGGCCATCGACGCCAGCGCCACTCAGTCGGTCGGCGCCGTCAGCGGCGCGCATGAGAAGATCCGCACGGAACTGACCGAAGTGCTCGGCCGTCTCGGCGAGACCAACAACGCCCTGCAGGGCATTGTCGGCCAGGCGACGACCGGCCTCGGCGCGCTCGATTCAGCGCTCGGCGAAAAGCTCGCCGCCATGCGCAGCGCAATCGAGCAGGCTTCCGCTGATCTCACGCGCGTCACCAGTTCGGCCGCCACGGTCGTGGGCGATGCGCAGGGGATCGTCGGCGCGGTGGATGCGCATTCGGCCTCGCTCGCCCAGAGCGCGGCGGAACTCGCCCGCACGCAGGCCGAGATCGACCAGACGCTGGCCGCGCGCCGCGCCTCGCTCACTGACCTGCTGTCGCAGCTCGAAGCGCGCCGCGACGATTTCGACAATGTGCTGACGTCATTCGCTGGCCTGGTCGAAAATTCCTTCCGCCAGTCGGAAGCCCGCGCCCGCGAAATCGGGACCTATCTCACGGAGGCTTCGCAGCAGACGGCGGCTTCGGTCGAGGAGCGGTTCGGCGAAATCCGCGCCGCCACTGGCCGCGAGCGCGAACGCACCGCGGCTGCGCTGCGCGCCGCCTACGAGCAGGCGAACGAGCAGATGGAGCGTCTGTTCGGCGAGGCGACGCAACGCTTCTCGACGGCTGCGACCGACATCCGCGCCATGACCTCGGAAATCCAGCGCGAGCTGGAGACGACACGCGAGCACGTTTCACGCGGTGTGGCGGACCTTCCGCGCGAAACCGCGGAACAGGCGAGCACGATGCGGCGCATCGTCGGCGACCAGATCAAGGCGCTGAACGAACTGACCGCGATAGTGACGCGTTCCGGCGGCGGCCTGGATGTGGCGGAAGCCGCGCCAATGCCCGCGCCGGTCCTGCCGCCTGCGCGCCACATCACGCCGCAGCCGGCGTCCGCGCCGGAGCCGCGCCGCACGATCGAGCCGCCGCGCGCGCCGGAACCGGCCTTCACACCGCCGCCTCCGCCGCCCGCGCCCGAGCCGCAGCGCATGCGCATTCCCGCGCCGACGCCTCCGCGGCCTGCCGCCCCGCCCGCCGAGCGCGGCGCCGGCTGGTTGACCGACCTGCTCGCGCGCGCCTCGAGCGACGAGGAGGCGGCCCGTCCGGCCGCCGCCGCGCCCAAGGCGATCGACTCGCTCGACGCGCTGTCGCTCGACATTGCGCGCATGCTCGACCACGAAGCCGTGGTGGATCTGTGGGAGCGCTATCGCCGCGGCGAACGCAACGTGTTCAGCCGCCGGCTGTACACGCTGCAGGGACAGCAGGCTTTCGACGAAATCCGCCGTCGTTACCGCGCCGAGCGCGAGTTCCGCGACACGATCGACCGCTACATCCACGAGTTCGAGCGGCTTCTGTCGGAAGTCGGCCGCGATGACCGGGACGGCTCGCTGGCGAAGTCCTATCTCGTGTCCGACACGGGCAAGGTCTACACGATGCTCGCCCACGCTGCGCAGCGCTTCGAGTAAGCGCGCACGCTCAGGCGGAAATAAAGAAGGGCGGCGCCGGAAGCGCCGCCCTTTTTCATTGGGTGGAATTCAGAGCGCCGCGCTTTTCGACCGGCGCGCCGGGCTTAAGCCGGCAGTACGACCACTTTCGTCTTCACGGGCGTGCGGTCGTAGAGGTCGAACATGTCCTGCGTCAGCAGACCGGTGCAGCCGCTGGTGAGGTTGGTGCCGATCGTCTCGGGATCGCTGGTCGAGTAGATCGTGTACAGCGTGTATCTGTTGTTCTGGTAGAGATAGAGCGTGCGCGCGCCGAGCGGGTTCTCGAGGCCCGGCGGCATGCCACGGGCATATTTCGCGGCTTCAGGCTGGCGCTTGATCATCTCGGCGGGCGGCGTCCAGATCGGCCATTCGGCCTTGCGGCCGACATAGGCGTCGCCGTGCCACAAGAATCCTTCACGGCCGACATTGGCGCCGTAGCGCGTCGCCTTGCCTTCGCCCTCGATGCGGTAGACGTAATATTTGCTGGGATCGACGATGATCGTGCCCGGCGCTTCCTTGCTCTCGAAGGCGACGGTACGGCGGTAGTATTTCGGATCGACCTTGCTGACGTCGACCGCCGGGATCGGGATCTTCTTGTCAGGGACCGGCCCGTACATCTTCTCCGCTTCTGCGAGGCTGATGCCGTCGGTCGCCATGCAGCCGCCAAGGCCGAGCGCGCCCGCGCCGGCAGCTGCGCCGAACAGGAACGAGCGGCGGTCGAAGCCTGCGCGCGATCCCGGGATTTCCGTGTTGTTTTCGCCTGTGGCGGCGATCCTGTCGTTCCTACGCATGGTCTTCGAACTTCCCGCTACGCTGTTACGCATTCAGCCCATATTCCGGCACAGGGCCGTTCGTCCAGTCAAAACTGGCCCGCTCACACCGCCGCGGCGGTCCAGGTCACCATCTGCCGCAGCACATTGGCGAGCGCGGCGTCGAGCGCCTCGGCGGCCTTGCCGTCGGCGGTGCGCTCGGCGGGCGTGCTGGCGGAAAAGACTTTTGCCGCGACCGGGCGGCCGGTGCGGTCGGACAGGATGCGCGCCGACAATTCGATACGCGCCTGATTATTCACGACATCGACCTCGAAGCGCCTGATGTCGACGTGGAGCGAATAGTCCGACGCGCCGCCGGGGCGGATGACGGATTTCATCAGCCGCGCATTCTCGAAGGAGGCGATGATCTTCGACTGCAGCAGGCCCGGCAGCGAGCCGGCCCATTTGGCGCCGGAGAGATAGGCGAGCTGTTCGGGGCCTGTGCGGATGACGATGCGCTCGGAATCGAGCGGACCGTCGGCATTGGGCTCGGCCACCGCCAGCACGCCGCGGATCGAGCCCTGGCGGGCTGTAGTCGCAGGCGCGGCGGCGAGATCGAAACTGGCGAGTTCGCTGCCGCCGCAACCGGCGAGCAGAAGCGCGGGCAGGGCGATGATCGCGAGTTTGGAGAGCGCACGCGCGCAAAGCGCGCCCGGCGCGCGCGCCGGGGTCGGGTCGGGCAGTTTCGGGCCGGGTCGAACAGGCTGCGCCATCAAACTCATCAACACCATACAAACGGGCGCAAGCAAGTGCGCGACCACACGGTCGTTAATTTCATCGGCCGCGGTACTCCGGCAGATCGGGCTTGCCGCCGAAGATCACCTGGCTCGGATCGCGCTTGATCGAGCGCACGGCCTTGGAGATGTCATCGAGCGTCTTGCGGCCGTCGGCGGCCAAAGCCTCGTACTGGCGCAGGCCCGGACCGGTGAAGCGGGCGAGATTGGCGGCGATCTCCTTCAGCCGCGCATCGACCGTATCGGTGATCTTCTTGAAGCCGCGCGCAGCGTCGCCGATGTCGACGATCGTCTTGCGCAACTCGCCCTTGTTGTCGGTGAGGATGCCGTTGACGTTGTCCATGGCCGTGTCGAACTTGCGCGCCGACGAATTGAGGTTGGCGATCATCGAGCCCATGTCGCCGGCATTGCCGGCCAGCGCATCGGTGAACGAGCGTACGTTGGCGACGGTCTTGTTCAGATCCTCGGAATTGTGGTCGAGCAGCTTGTTGGCGCGATCCACGAAGGCGCCCATCTGGTCGGCGAGCCGCTGGCCGGTCTCCAGCAGGCTCTGGAATTGCGAGGGGTCGGCGCGAAGCGTCGGATAATTGGCGCCGGCTGCGGGCTCCAGCGCCGTGGCGGACGCGCTGCCGCCGTAGAGCGCGAGCGAGGCCACGCCGGTCAGGCCGGACATTTCGAGGCGCGCGCGCGTGTCGGTCTTCACGGGCGTTTTCCGGTCGACCTCGATATGGGCGATCACTTCGCCGGGGTCGGTCGGGTTGAGGCCGAGCACCGTCACGTCGCCGACGCGCAGGCCGTTGAACGTCACCGCGCCGCCGCGCGAGAGACCTGCCACGGAGCCGGAGAAGATGACGTCGAATCCGCGGCGTGCGGCATTTTTGGAGGGACCGGAGAACCATAGCACGAAGCCGAAGCCCGCGAGCACGACGGCCAGCGTGAAGGCGCCGATCAGCACGTAGTTGGCGCGGGTTTCCATGTCAGGCTCCCGCCATTGCGCGCGGGCCACGTTGCTGCCGAGCCGTCGCAAGGGCGCGGCCGCGCGCGCCCCAGAAATAAGCCTTCAGCCACGGTTGGTCGGAAGCGAGCATGGTTTCGATGGGTCCTTCGGCGATCACCCGGCCTTCGGCGAGCGCGGCTACCCTGTCGCAGATCGCATAGAGGCTGTCGAGGTCGTGGGTGACCATGAAGACGGTGAGCCCCAGCGTGCGCTGGAGCGTCTGGATCAGCTGGTCGAATTCGGCGGCGCCGATCGGGTCGAGGCCGGAGGTCGGCTCGTCGAGGAAGACGAGTTCGGGGTCGAGCGCGAGCGCGCGGGCGAGCGCCGCGCGCTTGATCATACCGCCGGAGAGTTCGGAGGGGAATTTGTCGGCGGCGTCGCGCGGCAGGCCGACCATTTCGATCTTGAGCCGCGCCAGTTCGTCCATCAGGCGCGGCGACAGCTTCAGGTGCTCGCGCATCGGCGCCTGCACGTTCTGCTTGACCGTCAGCCCCGAGAACAGCGCGCCCTGCTGGAACATGACGCCGTAGCGGCGCTCGATAGCGCGGCGATCCTGCCCATCGACCCGGTCGAGGTCCTGCCCGAACACTTCGATCTTGCCGGAACGCTTGGGCACCAGCCCTAGAATGGTGCGGGTGAGGACGGATTTGCCCTGGCCCGAGCCGCCGACGAAGCCCAGCACTTCGCCGCGCCGCACGTCGAGGTTGAGGCCGCGCATGATGACCTTCTGGCCGAAGCCGACGACGAGATCGCGCACGCGAATAATCGCGTCCGCTCCTTCCGTCCTGTCGGCTGTTTCAACGGCCATGCGTCAATACTCGATTGCGGCGAAGAACATGGCGAACAGACCGTCCACCACGATGACCATGAAGATGGCTTTCACGACGGCCGCCGTGACCTGACGGCCGAGCGACTCGGCTGATCCCTGAACGGCGAGCCCCTCCATCGCGCCGATCAGGCCGATGACCAGCGCCATGAACGGCGCCTTGATCAGCCCTACCATGAAAGTATTGAACCCTATGGCGCTTTTGAGGCGGTCGAGATAGGCGTCCGGCGTCAGGCCGGCATAGGCCCACGACACCACGAGCCCGCCGAACACGCCCGCCATGTCGGCCAGAAACGTCAGAAGCGGCAGCGCGAGAATGAGCGCCAGCAGGCGCGGCACCACCAGCACGTCCATCGGCGACAGGCCCATGACCTTCAGCGCGTCGATCTCCTCGCGCATCTTCATGGAGCCGAGCTCGGCCGTGATGGCCGAGCCCGAGCGGCCGGCGATCATGATGGAGGTGAGCAGCACGCCCATTTCGCGCAGGATGAGAATGCCGATCATGTTCACGGCGAAGGTCTCGGCGCCGAAATAGCGGAGCTGGAAAATGCCCTGCTGGGCGACGATGCAGCCGACGAGAAAATTGATCAGGAGGATGATCGGCACCGACCGCAAGCCGAAGCTTTCGAGGTGATAGATCAGCGACGTCATGCGGAAGAGATGCGGGCGGCCCAAGGCGCGCAGGAGCGCGACGACGGATTCGCCGAGAAAGCCGATGCCGTGAACCAGATCTTTCCAGGCGCCGACAACGCTCGCGCCGATGTCGGCCAACATGTCGGCCAGCGCATTGCCGCGTTTCGGCTTCGTCGTCTCGAAATCGCGCCAGCCGGCGGAGTCGAGCAGGGTCGCCTGCGCGGGCCTCGCGTTCTCGATCTGACTGTCGACGCCAGCCGCCTGCAGGACGGTGCGCGCGCGGTCGATCAGCCAGGCGCCGCCGGTGTCCATGCGTTCGACATGGGCGAGGTCGATTACCGCCGCCCGGGCTCCGGCTGCAGCCCCGATGAGACTGTCGGAGGAGCGCTCCATCTCCGCGCCCGACGCGAGCGTCCAGTCTCCGCCCAACGTGAGGCGGGTCTGGTCGCCGGCGCGCTCGACGGCAAATCCGGGTTTGGCGGGCATGAAACTCCAGAACGGGCTTCTTATTCTTGGTCTTCTTGGCCGATACGCAGGCGGGGCCAAACTCTCATATTTCGCGGCTGCGGGAAAGGTTTAGACGAAACCGGCGCCGGGACTGTAAGCATCGGGGAGCCGTTTGGTTCCGGGATTCGCATGAGCCGCTCACTTTCCATCGCCGTCGAACGCTTCCCGATCGCCGGGACATTCACGATTTCGCGGGGCGCAAAGACCGAGGCGGTCGTGGTCACGGCCACGATTTCGGAGGGAAGCGCGACCGGGCGGGGGGAATGCGTTCCCTATGCCCGCTATGGCGAAAGCGTGGAGAGCGTGTCTGCCGCGATCGAAACCGTGCGCGAAAAAGTCGAGGCGGACTGCGACCGTCACGCCCTGCAGGCGCTGCTGCCGGCGGGCGCGGCGCGCAATGCGCTGGATTGCGCGCTATGGGATTTCGACGCCAAGCGGCTGGGCATACCCGCCTTCCAGATGGCGGGGCTGCACCGGCTCTCGCCCGCGACGACCGCGTACACGCTTTCAGTCGGCACGCCCGAATCCATGGGCGAGGCCGCAGCCAAGGCTGCGCATCGGCCTGTTCTCAAGATCAAGCTGGCCGGCGCCGGCGATCCCGAACGGATCGCCGCCGTGCGTGCCGCTGCGCCCGACTCGCAATTGATCGTGGACGCCAACGAGGCCTGGGCCGAGGCCGACCTCGAGACGCATTTCGCGGCCTGCGCGGCGGCGGGTGTGGCGCTGGTGGAGCAGCCGCTGCCGGCGGGCCGGGACGAAGCGCTGGCGCGGTTGAAGCGGCCGATTCCCGTCTGCGCTGATGAAAGCGTGCATGATCGCGCGGGCCTCGCGGCGCTGAGGGACCGCTACGACGCCGTCAACATCAAGCTCGACAAGACCGGCGGCCTGACGGAAGCGCTGGCGCTGGCGGCGAAGGCCGAGCGGCTGGGCTTCGCGCTGTTTGTCGGCTGCATGGTCGGCACATCGCTTGCCATGGCCCCGGCAATGCTGCTGGCGGCCAAGGCTCAGTTCGTCGATCTCGACGGCCCGCTGCTGCTCGCGCACGACCGGGCGCCGGGGCTCGTTTACGACGGGTCGATCGTGCACCCGCCGAAGGCCGAATTGTGGGGGTGACCTGCGGACACTTTTAGCGTCCGAAATTAAAATCGTATTTACATCCGTGGGTTAACGTGGGGTCATTCCTCAGGCGGCTAGGCCCCCAATGACCCAAAAGACCTTTTCAGTACTCCTTGAAACTGCGCGCTATTTTTCGCGCGAGACCCGCGGCACGGTGGCGATCCTGTTCGCGGTGGCGCTGTTTCCGATTCTCCTGGCGGGCGGCGGCGCCATCGATTACGCCGCGACGCTGCGCGCCAAGCAGACGCTCGACACCGTCGCCGATTCCGCAGCGCTCGCCGCCGCCGAGTTCGCCGCGCAGGAATATCGCAACGGCAACTGGAACTGGAACGCCAATGCGGTGACCGCGGGGCAGAAGACCTTTGCCGCCTCGCCCAACCGCGCCGGCGTCACCGTGGGAGCGCCGAATGTTTCGGTCGCCATGTCCGGCCAGTCGATGACCGCGACCGTGTCCTACGCCGCGACCGTGAAAACCAACCTGCTCAAGATTGCCGGCATCAATGCGATGAGCGTGAACAACACGATCACGACAAGCGTCACGGTCGCCAAATATACCGACCTGCATGTCGTGATCGACAATTCGACCTCGATGGGCATGGCGGCCTCAGCGGCGGACGAAAACATCCTGCAGACAAAGCTCGGCACCACGTGCTTCGTCGCATGTCACATCGCCGCCTTCGCGGGCTCGGACAATGTGGCGTCCTATCGCGCGGCGGGCGCCACGCTGCGGATCGACGTCATCAAGAACGCTGTCGCCCAGTCGCTGACTAATCTCCAGAGCTCGACTGCATCGGGCACTGTGCGCGTGGCGATCTACACGTTCAACAATACGCTGACACAGATATTCCCGCTTTCCAGCAATCTCCCGGCGGCGATCACGGCGGCCAATGCAGTCGATCTCGCCACCGACGGCGGCGGCACGAACATCACCTATGCGTTGAATTCGCTGAATGCGAGCTTGCCGATCCCCGGCTCCGGCATGAATGCGTCGAGCCCCAAGGGCGCCGTGCTGCTGTTCACCGATGCAGTGCAGGACCATGAGTTGTACACGGCGGCGACCGGCGTATGGGCGAACGATCCGAACTGGGTTTCCTATTCGCCCAGCGTCTACAACCAGTGGGACTACCAGCCGATCGACCCGGGCGGCTGCGCGCCGATCAAGGCGAAGGGCTATTCGATGCTGGTGCTGAACGCGCAATACGTCATTACCTCGACAGACCTTGCCGAGCAGAGCCGTTATGGCGACATCGCGAACATCGTCCTGCCGGCCGTGCCCGCAAATATCGCGTCCTGCTCGTCTGGCGCGGGCTATTTTTACTCGGCCAATTCGCCCGCGCAGATCACATCGGCGGTAACGACCATGTTCGCGAGCGCCGCCAACAACATGGCCCGCCTGACACGGTGAGCATGACGGCCGGCTTTGTCGCCGGCCGCTTTTTCGCTATTGCCAGAGGATGAGGTTTCCTGCGGCACGTGACGACGACGCCAGCGCGCGCTTGCTGCGCAGGATCTTTGTCGTTGCCGGCGTCGTCGCGAGCGCGCTCTTCATCATTGTCGGTCTCGCCTTCGATCTGCAGACCTACGGCGACGGCTCGATCTTCTCGTACGCCGTCGCGACGCGCGAAGTCTGGGCCTTCCATTGGCACAATATCGCCACGCGCGCGGCGACCTATGCGCTGACATTGGCGCCGGGCGAGATCGCGGTCGCGCTGACGGGCTCGCCGCAGGCCGGCGTCTTCGTCTACGGACTTTGCCTGTTCGCCGCGCCAGCGCTTTCGCTGGCGGCGACATACGCGCTCGACCGCGCGCCGCATCGTCCGTATTTCGTCTTCGCCTGCGCCTCGACCGCGCTGCTCTGTCCGCTTGTCCTGGGCTTTCCCACGGAAATGTGGATCGCGCATGCGCTGTTCTGGCCGGCGTTTGCCTGCGCGATGACATTCCCGATTTCGCGCGCATCGAGTGTGCTGCTCGCCGCGCTCACGACCGCGCTTGCGCTCGCGCATGAAGGCGGGCTCGTGCTCGCTTTTGGCATTGTCATCGCGAGCGCCTTGCGTGGTTTTCGCGACGCGCGTTGTCTGCGCGCGCTTGCCTGCACTGCGCTCGCGGTCGTGGTCTGGCTCGTAGTCAATCGCTTCGCACAACCCGATTCCTATTTCGGCGAAGTGCGCCTGCGCGCCGCGTCGGAATTTTTCGAGTCCAGGATATTCGCAAGCCCGTTGCTGACGCTGCTGCTCGCGACGCTTGCGGCCTATGCGCTGCTATGTGCTGTGCTTTCGCGCCTTGCCGTACGGCGTGCGGCCTTGATCGCCGCTACCCTTGTCGGCGCCGGCCTTGCCGTCTGGTGGAGCGCCTTCGACCATGCGCTTCACACCGACAATCGCTATTATTTCCGCACGATCCTTCTGCTGGGAACATGCGGTCTTGCAGCCGTCTGCGGGCTCATGCAACTCGCGCAGGAAAAGTCGATCGTCGGGCGCTTCGTGCCGCTGCGCGCGCTTCCGGCAATGCTGCGGACAGAAGGAATAGTCCGCTTCGCGCTTGGCGCTGCGGCCCTGATCATGCTGGTTCACGTTGTCGAAACCGCGAAATTCGTGCGCGGCTTTTCGGCCTATCGCACAGCGGTTCGCGCGCTCGCATCGGGGGAGACTGCCGATCCCGCGCTCGGCGCGCCCTTCCTCGTGTCGTCGAAACGCATCGACAATGACCTCGGACGCCTGTCGTGGTTCTCGACCACGCCCTATCTCTCTGTGCTGGTGACCGGCTTCGCGCCCAGAAGGCTCGTGGTCGATCCCGCCGGCAATTATTTCTGGCTGTCCTGCGCGACCGCGAGCGAGGCTGCACGGGAGCAGCGGGTGGTTCCGCAGGAAACGCGCGAGATGATCCGCGTCTATTCCTGCCTGCACCGCAACTGACGCCAGCCATTCGCAGGGGAGTCCGCATGACGCCGACGATCACAGCATTCAGGCAGTCGCCCGACCGCGGGCGCGGGCTGGCGCGCGACATGCGTGTGCGCTGGGCGCTGCAAGAAGTCGGCCAGCCCTACGAGGTGCGCCTGCTGACCTTCGCTGAGATGAAGCAGTCGGCCCATCTGGCGCTTCAGCCATTCGGGCAAATTCCGACCTACGAGGAAGGCGGCCTCGCGCTGTTCGAAACAGGCGCCATCATCCTGTACATTGCAGAGCGTCATGCGGGCCTTCTGCCCACCGATGCGAATGCACGGGCGCGGGCGATCGCGTGGATGTTCGCGGCGCTCAACACCGTGGAACCGCCGATCCTCGAGCGCGCCTACGCTGGATTGTTCGAAAGCGACAAACCGTGGCATGTCGAGCGCCTGCCGGTTCTCGACAGCCGCGTCGATGCACGGCTCGCCGACTTATCCCGGCATCTTGGCCGCGCGGATTGGCTCGACGGGGATTTCAGCGCAGGCGATCTGATGATGACGAGCGTGCTGCTCAGGCTCGGAAGCGCCAATTTTCTGGAGCGTCATGCCAACCTGAAGGCCTATGTGGCGCGCGCCGAGGCGCGGCCTGCCTACGCGCGGGCCTTCGCCGATCAGCTTGCTGTTTTCAGCGCGAGCCAGACGGCGTCCTGAGCGCCGCTCAATCGCTTCTTCGCGGATCGAGCATGGCGAAAAGCGCGAGCGACAAGCCGAGCGCCGCGACGCCGCACATGAACCAGTAGGCGCCCAGCCCATAGGCTTGCCACAGCGGTCCGCTGATGACGGAGACGAGCGCCATGGTCAGCGCGCTCGCGCCGGAGATCCAGCCCTGCGCCTGCGCGCGGCGGCTCTCGCCGACGAGTTGCGTGAGCGCGAAAATCGAGCCGAGATGCGTCGCCGCGAAAGTGAAGGCGTGCAGCGCCTGGCCGAGAAAGATGAGCGTGGTGTTGGTGGTGGACGCCATCAGCAGCCAGCGCAGCATGGCGAAGACCGCGCCGGCAATCAGCATGGCATAAGCGCGGCGCGCGCCGCCGAAGCGGTTGGAGGCGAGGAAGAACGCAATCTCTGTCGCGACGCCGACGGCCCACAACAGGCCGATCATGAAGTCGCTATGACCTTGCGCACGAAACGCGATGGAGCCGAATGTGTAGACGACCGCGTGGCTCGACTGGATCAGCGCGCCGGCGAGGACGACCAGCGCCACCACGCGCGGTCGCGCGACCTTCTCGAGGATCGGGGCGGCATCGCCTGCCTTGATGCGTTGATCTGCCGGCGCGAGCAGGAAGACGCCGGCCGTGGTGATCGCCATGACGCCGGAGACGACGAAGATCATCGCCTCGGGCGGAAACAGGCCGACGAACCAGCCGCCGAAGACCATCAGCGCCAGCACGCTGACCGAGCCGGCGCCGCGCACCACGCCATAATCGAGCAGGCGCTCGCCCGCGACCACGCGGCGGCGCGCCTCGCGCAGCACGATGGCGTCGGTCAGAGCGATCATCGGCCCCTGGCCGAAGGCGCTGGCGACGATGCAGAGAAAGACGAGCGCATAGACCGGCTGCACGAAGCCAGCGCAGAGCGTCGCGATTGTCATGCCGGCTCCGCACAAGAACAGCAGGCGCGCGGCCGCGCCGCGCCGGTCGGCAAGCGGCGGGATCAAGAGGTTTGCAAGAAAGCGCGCGATCGGCGTCGCGCCCTGGATCAGCGCGATCGATTCCGCGGCGAAGCCGATGCTCGCATACCAGAGCGAGAGGAACGGCAGCTGCACGCCGATGGGCGCGAAGACCAGAAGGTTCAACGCGGCGAGGCGTGGCGCTGACGCGCCGGATTTCGGGGCGGCCCGGGGCAAGAAGAATCCTTGGAAACCATGCGCCGCAGGGCGCGAGGCGTCTCATACCAGATTGCGTCGCGACGCGAAGCGCTGCATCTTCGCGCCCGATAGAGGGAGCCCCCGTGACCGCCAGATTTCCAGCCACCATTGCCGGCAGCCTGCCGAAACCCGCCTGGCTCGCCGAGCCCGAGAAACTCTGGGGCGCCTGGCGCGCGGAAGGCGCCAAACTCGACCGGCTGAAGCGCGACGCGACGCTGCTCTGGCTCAAGTTGCAGGAAGATTACGGCATCGACATCGTCGGCGACGGCGAACAGTCGCGCATCCATTTCGTGCACGGCTTTCTCGAACAGATCGAGGGCATCGACTGGAACAAGAAGACGGCGATGGGCATCCGCAACAATCGCTACATCGTGGACGTGCCGACAGTGACCGCGCCGCTGAAGCGCAAGGGCGCCGTGCATGCGAAGGAAGCCGCCGTCGCGCGCGAGCATACGAAGAAGAAGCTGAAATTCACGCTGCCCGGCCCGATGACGATCTGCGACACGATCGCCGACGGGCACTACGGGCGGCGCGCCGACATGGCCATGGCTTTCGCGCGCGCGCTGAACGAGGAGGCGCGTGAACTGGAAACGCTTGGCGTCGATGTCATCCAGTTCGACGAGCCCGCGTTCAACGTCTTCATGGGCGAGGTCGTGGAATGGGGCGTGCCGGCGCTGGAGGCCGCAATCGCGGGCCTCAAATGCGAGACGGCCGTGCACATCTGCTACGGCTACGGCATCGAGGCCAACATCAAGTGGAAGGAAACGCTCGGCGACGAATGGCGCCAGTATGAGGCGATCTTCCCTGCGCTCAACAAGTCCGACATCGGCGGCGTGTCGCTGGAATGCGCGGGCTCGAAAGTGCCGATGTCGCTGATCCGGCTGCTGCCGGACAAGCAGATCCTCGTCGGCGCGATCGATGTGGCGACCAGCAAGATCGAGACGGCGGAAGAGGTCGCCGCCGTCATGCGCGAGGCGATGAAATATGCCGATGCCGAGCGGTTGCAGTGCTCGACCAATTGCGGACTGGCCCCGCTGCCGCGCGGCGTTGCGGAGGGCAAGCTGGCCGCGCTCGGCGCGGGCGCGCGGCTGTTGCGGGGAGGTAGGTAGCGGAACGGGACCGCGAGCGTTCACGCTCGCTTTTTACCCTGCGTGATGGATGCGAGCCTGAAGGCTCGCGGTCCGTCACTCCATCACCGCCGCCTTCAATATGCACACCATCGTCGCATGCGCGGGCTTTCCCGAGCGGTTGCGGATGACGTGCGGGCGGTCGCAGCGGTAGCGTAACGTCTCGCCGGCGGACGCTGTTTCGATCACGCCGGCGACTTCCACTTCCAGTTCGCCTGATATCACCGACAGGCATTCGATAGAGCCGCGCTGATGCGGGTCCGACGCCAGCACGCCGCCGGGGGCTGCGGTGAAGTCGTACCATTGCAGCCATTCGACCGTCTTGATCCAGCCGGTGATGGCGAGCTTGCACTTGCCGTCTTCCGACATGAGGATCGGCGTATCGCCGCGTGAAGACTTCTCGACAAAGGGCTCATCCTCGGCGCCCTGCAGCACGCGCTCGATCGACACGTCCAGCGCATGCGACAGGCGCCAGATGGTGGAGAGCGTCGGGTTGGTCTCGTTGCGCTCGATCTGCGAGATGATCGATTTGGCGACGCCGGATTGCTCGGAGAGGTCGGACAGCGAGAGATTGTAGGCCTTGCGCAGGCGCTGCACGGTGCGGCCGAGCTGTCCCGACACGACCTGGGCGCCCGCTTCCAGCGCCTTCTGCTTGTCCTTGCCTTCGACGCCCATGATTGTTCCGCGATCTCGATCGTTCGGGATTATAGCCGAAATCGTTTGGAATAACGAACGGAAATCTGGCCGCCGGTTCGCGTTGGCGCCTGCAAATTGGGCGCCCAGCGGCCTCGCAGGCCTAGCTGAACGCCGCCCGATTGCTTTAGCTTTTGCGCAAATGCCGATTTGGTCGGGCGGAGGATTGATATGAAGGCGACACGGATTGCGGCAGGCGCGGCGCTGGCGTTGGCGAGCGCGACTGCGCCCGCGCTGGCGCATACCGGCCACGGCGACGTTTCGGGCTTCGTCGCCGGCTTCCTGCATCCGGTCGGCGGCCTCGATCATGTGCTGGCCATGGTGGCCGTCGGCCTGTTTGCCGCCCATCTCGGCGGCCGCGCGCTCTGGGCCGTGCCGGCGGCCTTCGTCGCGCTGATGGCTGTTGGCGCGGCGCTCGGCATGAACGGGGTCGGCGTGCCGCATGTCGAGACCGGCATCGCGCTTTCGGTGATCGTCCTCGGCGCCGTGCTGGCGCTCGGCCTGACGTTGCCGGTCGGGGTGGCGATGGGGCTGGTCGGGTTCTTCGCGATCTTCCACGGCCATGCGCATGGCGCGGAATTGCCGGCGGGCGCATGGCCGTG
>Ga0209023_10003727_pt1 | contig 17881 bp, 19 predicted proteins | sample LakOneMetagenome_FD_187468 | JGI IMG/M metagenome (GOLD analysis project Ga0209023, IMG submission 187468) | Freshwater and sediment microbial communities from Lake Erie, Canada (SPAdes) (version 2) | ecosystem: Environmental > Aquatic > Freshwater > Lentic | place: Lake Erie, Canada... | reverse complement strand
GCCGCTCGTCGGCTGGGTGCCGCTCGGCTACAACGAGATCTACGAACCGCCGTTCCATGCGAGCCACAATTACCTGCGCGTCGCGAATCTTTCCAACACGCGGCTCGGCCATACGGAGATCGATCGCTATATCGACGCGCACCAGCGCAACGGCAACCAACCGCCGGCGCGCACCTATGCCAACGAGAAGGTGCCGGGCGCATACACCGCGGTGTCGCGCGATACGTTCACGTCAGCCCGTCCGGTGGCGCGCAATCGCGTGACGGGTCCGACGGCCGCACAGGACGATTCGAAGCTCGAACCGTTTTCGCAGCGAGGACCCGACGTGCGTCCCGAACCGCGCAGCGTCGGTCGTGTCGTTGCAGACGATCGGCCGAACGTGCGTCCCGATCGGAAGGTGTTCGATCGTCCCGTCATGACGACGGCGCCCGCGCCGGGCTCGCTCGGCACGCGTGCCCCCGAGCGCGCCCCTGAACGCGCGAACCTGCCGCAGCCCAACAACACCCCGGAGCGCCGCGTGGAAGCGCCTGCGGTGTGGAGCACATCGCCGCGGCCGACGCCGCCGCCGACCCGCACGGTGACGCAGCCGCAACCCGAGAATCGTGCGCCGCCGCCGGAATACCACGCGCCGCAACCGCAGCCGCAACCCGAGTACCACGCGCCGCAACCGCAGTATCGTGCGCCGCAGCCGCAGCCGGAGTTCCACCCCGCGCCACAGCCGCAGTTTCATCCGCCGGCGGAGTACCACCCGCCCGAGCGCGCGCAGCAATCGCAACCGGCGCCGTCCCCGCCGCCGCGCAACGACCCGCCGCGGCAGTATCGTCAGGGCGATCGCAACGAACGCTGAAGAACTAGTGTTTCGGTGCCGCCTGGTACAGCGGCAGTACGCGCGGCAGTAGCGATTGCAGCGTCGCCAGGCGCGATTCATCGCTCGGATGCGTGCTGAGCCACGCGGGCGTGTTGCCCTGGCTGGCCTGCGCCATCTTCTGCCAGAGCGTCAGCGCCGCGTGCGGATCGTATCCGGCGCGCGCCATCAACTCGAGGCCGATGCGATCGGCCTCCGATTCCTGCACGCGGCTGTGCGGCAGGTCGAAGGTCACCTGCGTCACCGTGCCCGCGAGCCCGACGACATCCGCGCTGACGCCGGCGATCTGCGCGAGCGCACCCAGGCCCTGCTCGGCACGCATGCGTGAGGCGGCTTCGCGGCTGTGCTCGCGCAACGCGTGCGCCATCTCGTGGCCGATGACGGTCGCGAGCTCGGCGTCGCTCAGCTTCAACTTTTCGATCAGCGCCGAGTACACCATGATTTTTCCGCCCGGCATGCAGTAGGCGTTGACCTGGTCGCTCTTCTGCACGTTCACGGTCCAGTTCCACTTGGCTGCATCGGGGCGGAACACCGGCGTCTGCTTGATCAGCCGCCCGGAAATCGCACGCACGCGCTCGCTCTGCGTCGGATCGGCATTGAGCTGCCCTTGCTGCTTCGCCTTGTCGAGTTCGGCGGCGTATGCCTGCACGGCGCCCTGTTCGACTTCCTCCTCGGACACCAGCATCACCTGCTTGCGATCGACGCCGACGTTGCCCGGGGCGGTCGTGGAGACGGTCTCGCATCCCGCGAGCAGCAGCAGCGCGGAACAGGCCAGCAGTGCGGGAATTTTCATGCATCAATGTTAACCCCGGCCCGCGGGCCCTGTCGCGCATTTGCTTCGATGGCAGGATTGCGTCGAAGATAAGCGCCTGTGAAAGGGCCCTAACCGATGAATTTCCTGGTCAGCACCGAGTGGCTTGCGGGCGAACTGGCCGCGCCAGACCTGGTGCTGCTCGATGCCAGCTGGTACATGCCCTCCGACCCGCGCAAGCCGTTCGCACTGTACGAGCAGGCGCACATTCCGGGCGCGCGATTCTTCGACATCGACCGGATTGCCGACCGGCACACGACGTTGCCGCACATGGTGCCGACGGCCGGTGAATTCGAAGAGCGCATGAACGAACTGGGTGTCGGCAATTCAAGCCGCATCGTCTGCTATGACCAGCAGGGCATCTTCTCGGCGCCGCGCGCCTGGTGGATGCTGCGGCTGTTCGGCCACGATGCGGTCGCCGTGCTCGATGGCGGATTGCCGAAGTGGCGCGCGGAAGGACGTGCGGTGCAGGCCGGCGCGCAACCGTCGATCGCAGCGACGCGGTTTCAGGCGTCGCTGCGCACGCGGCTGCTGCGCGGGCTCGGCGACGTGCGCGAGAACCTGCAATCGCGCCGCGAGCTGCTGCTCGACGCGCGCTCGACCGATCGATTCCATGCGCGCGTGCCCGAGCCGCGCGCGGGATTGCGCGGCGGCCACGTGCCGGGCGCCGCCAACCTGCCTTTTGGCGCGTTGCTGACGCCGCAGCAGACCCTGCTCCCGCCTGCGAAGCTGCGTGAACTTTTTGCCGCCGCCGGCGTCGACGGGAGCAGGGCCGTCGTGACCAGTTGCGGCTCGGGACTCACCGCGGCGGTACTGAACTTGGGCGCAGCCGTCGCAGGCTTTCCCGATGCCGCGCTGTACGACGGCTCGTGGGCGGAGTGGGGCGCGCGCGAAGACGTGCCGGTGGAGGTTTGATTGATCACGCTGTACGACTATCTCGATTCGGGCAACGGCTACAAGGCGCGGTTGCTGCTCGCGCAGCTTCGCATTCCGTACCGCTATGTCGAACTCGACATCATGCGCGGCGAGACGCGCACGCCGGAGTTCCTGGCGAAGAATCCCGACGGACGCATCCCCTTGCTCGAGCTCGAGGATGGCCGCCTGCTTGCCCAGTCGGATGCGATCCTGTGGTACCTGGCCGACGGCACCGAATTCCTGCCGACGGAACGCTACGAGCGCGCGCTGGTGCTGCAGTGGATGTTCTTCGAGCAGTACAGCCATGAACCCTATGTCGCGACGCCGCGTTTCATCATGCGGCACTTCGCCGCCGACAGTCCGCGCCGCGCCGAGCTGCCGAAACGTCAGGCGCAGGGGCGCGACGCGCTCGCGGTGATGGAGCGCCACCTGGCCGATCACAGCTATTTCGTCGCGGAGCGCTACACGATCGCCGACATCGCGCTGTACGCCTACACGCATGTGGCCGGGGACGGCGGGATCGAGCTTGCTCCCTACCCGCATCTGCGCGCCTGGCTGGCGCGCGTCGCCGCGCAACCGCTCCACGTCGGCCTGCTCGACCAGCCGCCGAAGCATTGAAGGCGAACGGCGACACGGCGCCGTTCAAAGGCTGAACGGACCCTCGCAGACCGTCTGCGCGAGCGGCCGGCGATCATTCGGCTGCTCGCGCTTCTGCAGCGAATCCGGCAGCAACGACACATCGCCGGGCTTGCCGAGCACGATCATCGCCTCGATCGCGTACGCAGCCGGCACGCGCAGCACGCGCCGCGCGCGCTCGGCATCGAAACCACCGATGCCGTGCGCGACCAGACCGCCGATCCAGGCCTGCAACGCGATGTTCTGCCACGCGGCCCCCGCGTCATAGGAGTGCGAAGCGCAGCTGCGGCCGTCGCCGTCGAAGTGCGTGCGCGAGATCACCAGCACCAGCGCGCCGGCGCGCTCGGCCCAGCCGCGGTTGCCGGTGTTGAGCAGGTCGAGGAAGGCCGGCCAGAAATCCGTGCCCCGGCGCGCGTAGAGGAATCGCCACGGCTGGAAATTGCCGCAGGAGGGCGCCCAACGCGCCGCCTCGAACAGCGTCATCATCTCCGCTTCGCTGATGGCCTCGCCCGACATCGCGCGCGGCGACCAGCGATCGATGAACAACGGATCGACCGGATAGCCGGCAACTCTCTTGTCACTGCCCTTCAACACGGGATGTCCTTCGCATGATAGGAGCGGGCTAATGTGCGGTTTCGCGCGCCACAATACAACCGGATCGGGGCGGTCCACGGCGTTCGCCGCCTGAGTCGGGCAGTTCTGGCAAATTGAGGTTGTTTCGGCGCGGCCCACTCCCGATAATCCGCGCGCTTTTTTCAACCCTGGAGCAGTCATGTCCCCGAATCGACAGATCATTGCCGGCGTCGCGCTGGCGTTGCTGGCCGCGAGCGCGCATGCCGACTGGAAAGGCAAGGGCGAGGCCGGCATCGTGTTCGCGCGCGGCAATACCGAAGCCGACACCGTCAATTTCAAGCTCGCCATGAGCGAGGAAGTGGGCCGCTGGAAGCACGCCCTCGACATGGCGGCACTGCGCGCCACGAGCAACGGGGTCAAGAGTGCCGATCGCTTCACGGCCGGCTGGCAGTCCGACTACAAGCTCAGCGAGCGCACGTTCACGTTCGGCGCGCTTCGCTACGAGCGCGACCGCTTCAGCGGCTTCAGCTACCAGGCGAGCGCCAGCGCGGGCATGGGATACAAGTTCTACGACACGGACAAGATCAAGCTGTCGGGCCAGGCGGGCGCGGGCTATCGTCGCATCCGCGATGACGTGACGGGCGCAACTTCCGGCAATGTCGTGTTCGTGGCGGGCTTCGATTATTCGAACGTGCTGACGGCGACGACGAACGTCGTCGACAAGTTCCATGTCGAATCAGGATCCGACAACACGCTGCTCAGCAACTTCGCCGGCGTCGAAGTCAAGATGAGCAATGCGTTGGCCCTTTCGGTCGGGCTCGACGTGCAGCACAACACGAAGCCGCCGGCGCCGAAGAAGACGACCGATACCGTGACGACCGTCAACCTCGTCTACTCGTTCTAGGAAAAAAAGGGCCCGCGTCGATTCCGACGCGGGCCCGGCTGCGGTGACTGGGTCGAACGGCTCAGTCGTTCAGCAGTACGGCCAGTTGGTCGGCATTGAAGACGTTGCCCGTCGCGTCGTAGTGGCCACTCGCCGCGATCCCCGAAACCTTCGGCGAGCCGGCGAGATCATCCGACAGCGCCGCGATGAAGTCGGCGAAGGCCTGGTAGTTCTCGACGCGGTGCCCGCGCGCGTGGCCGATCACGTAGGCCGTGAACGGGGCCGATGCGTCGCCGACGATCGAGGGCGGTGCGTCGAGCGACAGCAGGCTCAGCTTCTGCGGGCCGGTCAGGATGTCGTGCACGAGTCCCGCGCCATCGAGGCTCAGGTCGAGTGACTTGCTGGTGCCCGTCAAACCCGGGAACGCCATCGTCGAGCCACCGCCGCTCCAGTCGAGCAACAGCTGGTTCGCCACCTGGCTGTATGAGACCAGCGTCTGCGCGTTGAAGTCGGCCGTCGTCGCGCTGCCAAACGGAGCGACGAAGCCGAACACGCGCGCCGGCGAGCCCACGGCCAGGCTCGACAGGTCGAGCGAGCCGGTGTTCACGGTGTACGCGGCTGCATTCGCATCGGTGGCCGACGTCGCGCCGGTGCCGGCGAAGTTGAAGATCGAGGGCTTGCGTCCGTCGATGTCGCCCAGATCCAGCGACAGTGGGTTGCCAACGGTGCCGGTGACGACGCCCCACATGGGCGTGATCTCGAGCCGCACATGGCCCGACGTGGCATCGAAGGTCGCGGTGTCGGTGCCGTCGTTGATCTGCACCGTACCGCTGGCCCAGATGTGCTGTCCCACCGAGATGTCGCCGATGCCGAACGAGCCGGCCTGGCCTTCCTCGGTGACGCGCGTCGCGTCGGCGACACTGACCGTGACGTCGCCGCGCATGAACTCGAAGCCGCCCGTGCGCAGGTCGAGCGTGGCGCCGCGCACGGTCAGCAGGTTGCCGTTGCGCGCGGTGACGACGCCGTGCACGCGATCGAGCGTCGCGCTGTCGACGCTGCTGCCGGCCAGCACGCGCTGGGCGGCGAACGTGTAGTCGCTGGTCGAGACCAGGCCCTGCGCAACGGTGATCGTATCGGCCGGTTCCGCGGCGAGCGCCGCGAGACCGTCGGCGCCGGTGTAGCTCGTGCCGTCGATTTCGTATTTCGTCGTGTCGGACACATGCACGACGACCTGGCCTGCGCTGCCCGTGCCCTGGTGGAACGGCCGCACGTTGACCGTGTAGCGGCTGCCGCTCGTGTCGGACGACACCAGCGTGCCGCGCACGCGCACCGGGAAATCGGCAGGCGGCACGACGCTCGCCTGGATCGTCGGCGAGACGGTGACCGTGTTGTGCATCAGGTCGACCGAGTTGGAGGCCGCGAGATTGAAGTCGAAGGCGAGCCGCGCGGTGCGGCCCTTCGTGATCAGCAGGTGATGGCGATGATCGAGCTGCACCGCCAGGTCGATCGTGCCGGTGAGCGCATTGCCGCCGGCATCGAGCGGCGCGAGCACCTGGCTGCCGCCGGTCGCATCTTCGGCGACGATGTTCGCGTTGCTGTAGTCCAGCGTGATCGTCGCGCCGACATACTCGCCGGCTGGAATCTGCCCCCCGCTGATCAGTTCCGACAGGTCGACGAGCTGCGCGAAATCGACGCGCGTCGTCGCGGGCACGGTTTCAACCGCGGCACCGCTTGCCTTTGCCAGCTTGATCGACACGACGTCGACCGTGTAGCTCTGGAAATCACCGGCGGCATCCTGCAGCGTGACGATCGCGGCGCCCATGTCGGCCGAGGGCGGCGCGGTCATCGAGTTGCCGGATGAACCGCCGCAGGCCGCGAGCATCGCAGCGCTCGCCGTGGCCGTGAGTGCGAGCAGGCGAGCGCGCCAATCGCTGGCCTTGAAAGACTTCAAAACGTCGCTGATTGAAGACATGTTCCGACTCCATCGTGCCGTGGCAGATGGAGAGGACAACGACGGCTGCGGCCGTCCGTTGACAGCCCAGGCCGCGTGGACCGGCAGGATTCAGCGCACGAGCGCGAGCAGCGCGATGCCTGCGACGATGCGATACCAGGCGAAGGCGGTGAAGCGGTGCGTCTGTACATAACGCAGCAGCCACTTGACCGCGATGAACGCGACCACGGCCGATACGATGAACGCGACGATGAATGCGGACCAATCCTCGGCTGGCGCCGCAGCGGACTGCCCGCGCGATTTCAGGAATTCAAATCCGGTCGCGGCGAACATTGTCGGGATGCCAACGAGGAAAGCGAATTCCGTCGCCGCGGGGCGCGCCGTCAATCCGGCCAGCATCGCGGCGAAGATCGTCGCGGCGGAGCGCGACGTGCCCGGGAAGACTGCGGCGAGAATCTGGCAGGCGCCGACCCAGAACGCCACGCGCCACGTGACGTCGCTGGCCTGCGCGCGTCCGGCGACCAGCCACTCGATCAACAGCATCAACACGCCGCCGATGATCAGCGCGCCGGCAACCGGCGCGACGGTCTGCGGCAATTCGAGCCCAGCCTTCTTTGCGACGAGCCCGCCGAGCGCGGTGACCAGGAATGCGAACGCGAGCTTGGCGAGGTAGTCGCGGTTCGCGCGCTCATTGAGCCCCAGCAGCAGTTGCTGCAGTCGCGGCCAGAACACGAGGAGCGAGGCGAGTATCGCGCCGGCCTGGATGGCGACGTTGAACAACTCGGAGCGCGCGCCGAGCCAGTGTTCTGCGATCAGCAGGTGACCGGTGCTGGAGATCGGCAGGAATTCGGTCAGCCCTTCGATGATGCCGAGCAGGGCGGCGTGCAGCAGGTCGGTCACTTGGAAATCCCTATCTGGAAAGACAGGGCGGGGATCTTAGCTCAAGCCTGCCCGAGCGTGCGTTGCGCGACGCCTTCGAATCGTCCGCCGGACCGCGCGTAGACCGGACCGGGCACGTCGCCGCGCAGCGCGGCCAGCCGCTGTTGCACCTGGCCCATGCGCGCCATGACCACCGCGCCGTTGCGATCGTTGAGATCCTTGCAGCGGTGCGCGCGCGCGAGGTTCGCCTGCCAGCGCGGACGCAGGCTCTGCGACGGGTCGCACCACGCGATCAGGCGTTCGAATGCTTCACGACCGGCGCCGAATGAAAGCATGCGGCAGGCGCTGGCGCGTTCGCCGTCCAGTTGCACGAGGCGCGCAACACAGCGCTGGCGATTGCCGCCGATGTGTTCGATGGCATCCGGATCATCGCCGCGCACGACGTCGGCTTCCGCGGCGAGCACCTGTTCGAGTTCCGCGAGTAGCGCTGCTTCCTCGCCGAGCACGCGTTCGAGGTGCAAGCGGATCTGTTCGGGCTGGATGCCCATTCGGTTCAGCGCGTTGTCGGGCGCGTGGCCGCGGCCAGGTCGCGCTCGAGCTGCAGCATGCGATCGGCGATGCGGGCCGCGTTGACCGTGTACTGGCCCGCTTCCAACGCCTTCGCCACCCGCTCGACGTGGCCGACATTGACGTCGGGCGCCGCGGCAATTGCTTCCTGCAGGTTGGCCAGGCTCCGTGCCGAGCCGGAGATGCTGAGGCTGTCCGCCTGCGCGGATCCGGCACCGGCCTGGGTCGAGCTCGCCGCCGGGCTTCCGCCGCGGACAGCATCGACCACGCGGCTACCGCCCGAATTGACGGTGCTGGCGCTGGTTCCCTTCACGTTCATGGGCACGGCTGCTCTCCTGGTTTCACGCTGGCTGTAACGGCCGGGCGCGGCGCAACTTGAGGCCATAGCCTGTCATAACGTCACCTCGGCATACTGTGAGCTGCGTACGGTCGCTTCGATCACGCGCTGCGTGACCGGGTTCTGCACCCGGATTCTTTCGTCAGGCTTGCCGTCCATCAATGCGATGACCGCGACGCGCACTTCCATGCCGGCGGTGTGGGCCAGCAGCGTCATCTGCTGGCCGCGATGGACGACCGCGGAGAGCGACAGCGCATCGACGTCGAGTGCCTCGCCCATCGACACCGGCCGCCGCAGGCGCTGGCCGCTGAGCTGCGACACGTCGCTGACGTAGTGGTTCGACAATCCCGGCAGCGCCCGCATCACCGTCGTGAAATCGGCGGCCGTGGGCACGGCGTCACGGGCGAGCGCGCGCTGCGCGACCAGCACGGGCGCATGCGTCGACAGCGTCACGCCTATATAGAGAGTCCAGGGCGCGGAGGATTCGCAGCGCACGGCCACGGTCGTGTGTTCGCGCAACTGCCCGTCGCCGGCGATCGCGGTGCGCAGCGGAATCGCGCAGGCTCCCAGCTGCAGTCGCGAGTCGGGCGCGTCCGCCACCGCGACCAGGTTGGCGCCGCCGCTGCCTGCCGCATCGCGCACCGCGGCTTCCGCGGCCTTCGCGATCGTGGCCGGCTGTTCATATATTGGACCGGCGGCGTGCGCGGTCTTCAGCGTCACCAGCGCCACGGCCGTGGCGGCGAAACGAAAGAATGCCCGGGTCTTCTGGTTTGTCACGTCTTGGATCTCCGCATTGACTGCCTATGCAGGAGCAATCCGCGTGCCATCGCCGGCGTCGGAACGCTGACGCTCAAGTCCCCCGTGTCGCGACCGATACCCTTCATCGCGCGCGGGCCACCGCGCGCCGCGGCATCGCATTGCCGCCACACGGCAAATTCCTGCCGCCTCCCGCGTTCACGCGACGGCCAAATGAGAACGGCGTCGCACCCCTGCGCCGTCTGCACGCGTCATCAGGGGCGTGGCACAGGACTTGCTCCCTTCGCACCGACGGTTTCGGATTTGCGGAGGCGACATGGCCAACAGCATCGACAATTTCCTGGGTGTACACGCCCAGGCACTGACGCTCGAATCGCGGCGCACGCAGCTGCTCGCGGCGAACATCGCCAATGTCGATACGCCGAACTACAAGGCACGCGACCTCGATTTCAAGGCCGCGCTCGCCAACGCCTCCGGCCCGGACGGCGGTGCCGGTGCCGCGGCCAGCGGATCGCTGCCGCTGCGCGCCACGAACGGCGCGCACCAGCAGGGCAGTGCAGCCGCCGCGAATGACCCCGCCCTGCTGTATCGCGTGCCGATGGCGCCCGCGCTCGATGGCAACACCGTCGATGAACAACTCGAACAGGCCGCCTTCGCCGAGAACAGCGTGCGCTACCAGGCCACGTTGACGCTGCTGGGCGGCAAGTTCCGCTCGCTGATGACTGCGATCACAGGGCAGTAGCCAGGACCCTCCAAGGAACAATCGCCATGTCCAGCTTCAAGATCTTCGACATCGCCGGCTCAGGCATGAGCGCGCAGTCGGTGCGCCTCAACACCGTGGCCAGCAACCTCGCCAACGCCGACAGCGTCAGCGGCACGCCGCAGGGCGTGTACCACGCGCGGCATCCGGTTTTCCAGGCGCTCGTGGGCGGCGGCAACGATCCGGCCAGCGCCGGGGTCAGTGTCACGGGAATCGCCGAGAGCAAGGCAGCGCCCGAGACGCGCTATGACCCGGGCAATCCGCTCGCCGACGCGCAGGGCTACGTCTATGCGCCCAGCGTCAACGTCGTCGAGGAAATGACGGACATGATTTCCGCTTCGCGGTCGTACCAGAACAACGTCGAAGTGCTGAGCACGACGCGCGACCTGATGCTCGCGACGCTGAAACTCGGACAGTAACGGAGCAGGCGACCCATGAGCACGACACCCGTTTCGAACACGCAGTCCACGGTATTGCCGGCGGGCACGTCCAAGAGCAGCAGTGGCATCGCCGCGCTGTCGCCGGCCGATTTCATGACGCTGATGACGGCTCAGCTCAAGAACCAGGATCCGCTGAACCCGACCGACAGCAACCAGTTCCTGTCGCAGCTGGCGCAGCTGAGCACGGTCTCGGGCATCACATCGATGAACACGACGATGACGAACCTGTCGTCATCGCTGCTGTCTTCGCAGGCACTGTCGAGCGCGACACTGGTCGGGCACGGCATCCTGACCGCTGCGAGCAAGGCGCAGTACACGGCAGGGCAGCCGCTGAGCGGCGCCGTGCAGGTGCCCGAGGGCGCCAGCAGCATCACGATGACGATCACCGACAAGAGCGGCGCGGTGGTGCGACACATCACCGCGACGCCCGGCGCCGGCCTGCAGCCCTTCAGCTGGGACGGCACGACCGACGGCGGCGCGTCCGCGGCCAGCGGCACGTACAACGTCGGCGTCAGCGCCATCGTCAACGGCCGAAGCCAGGCGGCGACGACGCTGCTCAACGGCACCGTGACGAGCGTGACGCTCGACGCGAGCGGCGGCGGCGTCACGCTCAACACACCCGAACTGGGCCCGGTCGCGCTCAGCAGCGTCAACCAGATCAGCTAGTTTTTCAAAGGAGTCCTATCCATGGCATTCGGCATTGCGCTCAGCGGCATCGACGCCGCGCAGACTGACCTCAACGTGACCGCGAACAACATCGCGAATTCCGCGACGACCGGATTCAAGTCCTCGGCCTCGCAGTTCGCCGAACTGTTCGCGGTCTCGCCGCAGGGCACCAGCAGCACGCAGACCGGCAACGGCGTGAAGATCCAGGCGGTGGCGCAGAAGTTCGCGCAGGGCAACATCACCTCGACCGGCAACAACCTCGACCTGGCGATCAGCGGCGGCGGCTTCTTCGTGCTCTCGAGCGCGGGTGCGTTGCAGTACACGCGCGCGGGTTCGTTCCAGACGGATGGCAACGGCTACATCGTCAATGCGGCCGGCCAGCGCCTGCAGGTCTTCACCCCGACGCCGACCGGCGGCTTCAACACGACCTCGCTCGCCGACCTGCAGCTGGTCACCGGCGACAGCGCGCCGCAGCCGAGCACGACGGCGCAGATGGTGTACAACCTGCCTTCCAACGCGACGCCGCCGACGACCGCATTCAATCCGGCGGATTCGACCAGCTTCAACCAGTCCACGTCGTTGACGGTCTACGACTCGCTCGGCGCAGCGCACACGGCGGCCATGTATTTCGTCAACACCGGCCTCAACACCTGGAACGCCTACGAGTACATCGACGCGCAGCAGGTCAACACGACGCCGGTCGCGCTGACCTACAGCGCGAGCGGCATCCTCAGCGGTGTCGTCGACACGGCTGGCGGCACCGACCCGACGAAGATCGACTTCGGCGCCTTCACGCCGACGACCACGGGCGCGAGCCCGATGACCGTCGCCTACGACCTGAGCAAGTCCACGCAGTACGGCGATACCTTCGGCGTCACGTCGATCATCCAGGACGGATTCACGACCGGCAAGCTCGCCGGCATCTCGGTCGACGCCAGCGGCGTCGTGCAGGCGAACTACACCAACGGGCGCGCCAACTCGCTCGGCCAGGTGGCGCTCGCGAATTTCGCCGACCAGCAGGGCCTCCAGCAGGTCGGCAACACGAACTGGGTGCAGACCTTCGCATCCGGCGCGGCGCTGTACGGCCCGGCCGGCGCGTCCGGTTTCGGCCTGTTGCAGTCCGGATCGCTGGAATCGTCCAACGTCGACATCACCGCGCAGCTGGTGAACATGATCACCGCGCAGCGCGCCTTCCAGGCGAACGCGCAGATGATCTCGACCGAAAACCAGATCACGCAAACGATCATCAACATTCGTCCGTAAGGAGCCCTGAGGAGCAACCGCGATGGATCGTCTCGTCTATGTGGCCATGGAAGGCGCGAAGGAAACCCTGCGCGCGCAGGCGGCGAACAACCACAACCTGGCCAACGCCAGCACGACCGGTTTTCGCGCCGACCTGTCCGCATTCCAGACGCGCGCCGTCGCCGGCGCGGGCCTGCCTTCGCGCGCCTACGCCACGGACAATTCCGTCGGTTGGGATTCCTCCAGCGGCGAACTGGCCGCGACCGGCCGCGACCTGGACGTCGCGATCAAGGGCGAGGGCTGGATCAGCGTTCAGGCGAACGATGGCACCGAGGCGTACACGCGCGCCGGCGACCTGCGCGTTGACCCGAGCGGCATCCTGATGACGGCCAGCGGCCACCCGGTGCTCGGCGATTCGGGCCCGGTGGCCGTGCCGCCGCATGCTTCGCTGATGGTCGGCGGCGACGGCTCGATCTCGGTCGTGCCGCTCGGCCAGGAAGCGAAGACGATTTCGACCGTCGGGCGCCTGAAACTCGTCAATCCGCCGGCGACCGACATGGTGCGCGGACCGGATGGATTGTTTCGCCTCAACACCGGCGCGCCGGCGGCAGCCGATGCGACGGTGCGCGTCGTGAGCGGCACGCTCGAATCGAGCAACGTCAACATCGCCGAGACCATGACCAACATGATCGAGCTGGCGCGCAACTATGACCTGCAGGTCAAGGCCATCCACACGGCCGAAGAGACCGCGGCGACCGGCGCCAAGCTCCTGCAGAGCAGCTAATCCCAAGGAAACACAGGACCCATCGTCATGAATCCAGCACTCTGGGCCGCCAAGACCGGGCTCGACGCGCAACAGACCCGCATGGCGGTCGTGTCGAACAACCTGGCCAACGTCAACACGACCGGCTTCAAGAAGAGCCGCGCCGTGTTCGAGGACCTGCTGTACCAGAACGTCACGCAGGTCGGCGCCGCCACGTCGCAGAACACGCAGGCCGCGAGCGGCCTCGAGCTCGGCACCGGCGTGCGCGTCGTCGCCACCGAGAAGACGTACACGCAGGGCAACCTGAGCCAGACCGGCAACGCGATGGACCTCGCGATCAGCGGCCGCGGCTTCTTCCAGGTGCTGCTGCCCGACGGCACGCTGGGCTACACGCGCGCCGGCGATTTCCAGCTCAACGCCAGCGGCCAGCTCGTGACCGCCAGCGGCTACACGCTGCAGCCGGCGATCACGATTCCGGCCGGCGCGCAGAGCGTGACGATCGGCAACGATGGAACCGTCAGCGTGCAGCTCGCGGGCCAGTCGTCGCCGACCACGGTCGGCTCGATCCAGCTCGCCGATTTCGTCAATCCCGCGGGGCTCCAGCCGCGCGGCGAAAACCTGCTGGCCGAATCCGCCTCGAGCGGCACCGCGCAGACCTCGAACCCCGGGCAGAACGGCCTCGGCACGATCCTGCAGGGCTCGGTCGAGAGCTCGAACGTCAACGTCGTCGAGGAAATGGTCAACATGATCGAGACGCAACGCGCCTACGAAATGAACACGAAGGCGATCGAGACGACCGACCAGATGCTGCAGTACCTGAGCAGCAACCTGTGATGTCGCGAGGAGCACCGGAGATGATCGAACAGCGTCGCGCCCCGAATCGACTCCTGCTGGCCGCCGCGAGCATCGCGGTGGTCGCGATCTGTGGCGGTTGCCGCACGGCGCCGCATCCGGACGAGAATTTCGCCGCCACGCTGCCGGAGGAAATCCCGGTGGCGGATGCCGGCAACGGCGCCATCTACCAGGGCGGGCACGACGTGCCGCTGTTCGAGAATTCCGTCGCGCACCGCGTCGGCGATGTGCTGACGATCACGCTCGATGAAAAGACCGACGCGTCGAAGTCCGCGATCACGACGACGAAGAAGAGCACCAAGGCCGACATGGCCGCGCCGACGATCCTGGGCGGCGCCGTGACGAGCCATGGACGCAACCTGCTCAGCAACTCGCTCAGCGACGCCACGGCCTTCGACGGCGAGGGCAACAGCAAGCAGAGCAACCAACTGACCGGCGACATCTCGGTCACCGTCGCGAAGCGGCTTGCCAACGGCAACCTGCTCGTGCGCGGGCAGAAATGGATCACGATCAACCAGGGGCGCGAGTTCGTGCGCATCCAGGGCATCGTCCGGCCGGTCGACATCGGCCCGGACAACTCCGTGCCGTCGACGAAAGTCGCCGACGCAACGATCGCCTACGGCTCGAAGGGCGCGCTGAACGACAGCAACGCCAAGGGCTGGCTGGCGCGTTTCTTCGACTCCAAATGGATGCCGTTCTAGGCGGCTTACGGAAGAACATCATGGGCACACCAAGGTTCCACGCGCTCGCACGACGCATCGGCGCACTGTTGCTCGGCGCACTGATGCTGGCGGGCTCGGCGCAGGCCGAGCGCGTCAAGGATCTCGCGACCGTTGCCGGCGTGCGCAGCAACCAGCTGGTCGGATACGGCCTGGTCGTCGGCCTCGACGGCACCGGCGACCAGACCACGCAGGCGCCGTTCACGGTGCAGAGCATCGTCAACATGCTGGCGAAGTTCGGCGTGACCATTCCATCCAACGTCAATCCGCAGCTGAAGAACGTGGCCGCGGTGACCGTCACGGCCGAGCTGCCGGCTTTCGCGAAGGCAGGGCAGACACTCGATGTCACGGTTGCTTCGATCGGCAACGCGAGCAGCCTGCGCGGGGGTGCCTTGTTGATGACTCCATTGCGTGGTGCCGACGGAGAGGTCTATGCAATGGCCCAGGGCAGCATGATCGTCAGCGGCTTCGGCATTTCCGGCAAGGATGGCTCACGCGTCAGCGTCAACGTGCCGAGCAGCGGACGCGTGCCCAATGGCGCGACCGTGGAGCGCGAAGTCGGCACGCACTTCGGAGCCGACGGCTTCGTCATGTTGAACCTCAATACTCCCGATTTCACGACCGCGGCGCGGCTCAGCACCGCCGTCGACAAGATGCTGGGCGATGGCACGGCGCAGGCGATCGATGCCGTGACCGTTCGCGTCAAGGGCCCGGTGGACGCCGCGCAGCGCGTCGCCTTCGTCGGCGCGTTGCAGGAACTCGAAGTCGAACCGGGCGATGCGCCCGCGCGCGTCATCATCAACTCGCGTACCGGCACCGTGGTCATCGGCTCGCATGTGCGCGTGATGCCGGCGGCGGTCGCGCACGGCTCCTTGTCGGTGACCATCACCGAACGCACCGATGTCAGCCAGCCCAAGCCCTTTTCATCGGGCACGACGGTGGCCGCGCCGCATTCCGAGATCACGATTTCGCAGCCCAGCGATGCGCGCATGTTCCTGTTCAACGCCGGCGTCGATCTCGAGGAGATCGTCCGTGCGGTGAACCAGGTGGGCGCCGCGCCGGGCGACCTCGTCGCGATCCTCGAAGCACTGCAGCAGGCCGGCGCGCTGCACGCGCAGCTGATCGTCATCTAGGCAGGCGCAGGTTCGTCCACATGAGCACCCCCGGCGTCGGACCGACCTACTACGCGGATTTCAACGGCCTCGAGTCGTTGAAGAAATCAGCGAAGGCCGAAGATCCCCAGGCGATCCGCCAGGCCGCACGACAGTTCGAGAGCCTGTTGACGAACATGCTGTTGAAGTCGATGCGCGACGCGCGCCTCGCCGACAGCATCGGCGACAGCGAGCAGACGCAGTTCTACCAGGACATGTTCGACCAGCAGCTCTCCGTGCAGTTGTCGCAGGGCAAGGGCATCGGGCTCGCCGACATGCTGGTGCAGCAGCTGACGCGCAGTGGCGTGAAGGCCGGCGCGTCCGGCGCGCAGGCCACGCCGCCCGCCAAGGCCGCGCCGACCGCGGCGAACGGGGCGGTGGGCGCGTCGCAGCAGCACGATTTCATCCATCGCCTCGCGCCCTACGCCGAGCAGGCGGCGCGCACGCTGGGCGTGTCGCCCGACGCCTTGATCGCGCAGGCCGCGCTCGAAACCGGATGGGGCCGGCACCTGCCCGGCGGCGTTGGCGATGGAACGAGTGCCAACCTGTTCGGCGTGAAGGCCGGCGGTCGCTGGCAGGGCGACGCGGTCAGCGCGCAGACCGTCGAATACGCCAACACCGGGGCGCAGACGCTGCAGCAGCCGTTTCGCAGCTATCGTACGATCGAACAAAGCATCGCCGACTACGTCGGCCTGCTGCAGGGGAGCGCGCGCTACCAGCACGCGCTCGGCACCGGTGACGACGTCGCGGCCTTTGCGCAGGGCCTCAAGCGCGGCGGCTATGCCACCGATCCGGCTTATGTCGAAAAACTCACGGCGACGGCCGGCCAGGTGCGCGCACTGCGCGCCGACGCCCAGGATCGTTTGCTCAAGCTCGCCGCGGGTCGGCCGTCAACCCATGTCGGGGAAATCGCATGATCGTAAGGTGCTCGCTAAATGGGTGACATGCTTTCAACCGGGGTGACCGGCCTGCTGGCGTTCCAGAAAGCGCTCAGCACGATCAGCCACAACATCTCGAACGCCACGACACCGGGCTACAGCCGCCAGACCGCCAACCTGATGAGCAATCCGGGCGAGCCGACGGCCAACGGCTGGGTCGGCAATGGCGTCAACGTGGCGAGCATCACGCGCGCCTACGACAGTTTCCTGACCTCGCAGGTGCTCAGCGCCAACGGCAACTACAACCAGCTGAACACGGTCGGCACGCTCGCGAACGACATCAACAACCTGTTCGCGGACCCGTCCACCGGTTTGTCCGCCAGCCTGCAGGCCTTCAGCCAGGCGCTGCAGACGATGGCGAATGCCCCGTCGCAGGGCACCGCGCGCGCAGCCGTGTTGAACCAGGCGCAGACCATGATCAGCCAGTTCAAGGCGTTCTCGGGGAGCCTGGGCCAGCTCGATTCGCAGGTCAGCTCGCAGCTCAATGCCGAGACCGGCAGCATCTCGACGCTGGCGGGCAGCATCGCCACCGTCAACCAGCAAATCCTGTCCTCGCGCAGCCAGAGCCAGCAGGTGCCGAACGACCTGCTCGACCAGCGCGACCAGCTCATCACGCAGCTCTCGCAGCATGTCGGCGTCAACACCGTCACGCAGTCCGATGGCACGATCAGCGTGTTCATCGGCAACGGCCAGCCACTCGTCGTCGGCGTCAACGCAGCCACGCTGACGACGGGCCCGGATGCATTCAATGCAAACCAGTTGAATGTGTTCCTGACGAGTTCCAGCGGCAAGGTCGACGTCACGCCCGCGATCAGCGGCGGCACCGTTGGCGGCCTGCTGCAATTCAAGCAGCAGATGCTCGACCCCGCGCACAACGCGTTGGGCCAGGCCGCGGTTACCTTGGCGAACCTCGTCAACGCCCAGAATCGCATGGGCTTGGACCAGACCGGCGCGCCCGGCGCGGACCTGCTCGGCGTGGGCGGACCGCGCGTGCTGTCAAGCAACGCCAACCAGGGCGCGGCCACCGTGACGGCAGCCGTGACGGCGAGCGTCAGCGGCGATCCAGCCGATCTCGGCGCGCTCACGGCCAGCGACTATTACCTGAACTACGACGGCAGCAACTGGAGCCTCGTCGACACCGCCAGCGGCGCAAGCAGCAGCCTCACGGCCTCGGGCA
>Ga0209023_10003726_pt1 | contig 17882 bp, 11 predicted proteins | sample LakOneMetagenome_FD_187468 | JGI IMG/M metagenome (GOLD analysis project Ga0209023, IMG submission 187468) | Freshwater and sediment microbial communities from Lake Erie, Canada (SPAdes) (version 2) | ecosystem: Environmental > Aquatic > Freshwater > Lentic | place: Lake Erie, Canada... | reverse complement strand
GTGATTGCGCTGGCCCTCGTCCTGGCCGCGGCTGCGAGCGCCGTGAGTGGCATCCTGATTCCCCTCGTCATTGCACTGATTCTCGGTGTGCTGCTCGAGCCGGCGGTGGAAGCCCTGAAACGGCTGCGGGTTCCCGCCACGCTTGCCGTCGTGGTGACACTCATCCTGGCGGTCGCGGTAGCGGCCGTCACCATCACCGTCGTGACGGGTGGCTTCCTGCGACAGTGGCCCGAGATCTACCGCCAGCTCATCGCCAGCTGGAATGCGTTCTTGGCGTGGGCCCACGGACTCGACATCGATATCCGGTGGCTCGACCAGGCCCGAACGGCGTTGGAAGGGCATGCGCCGCAACTGAGTCAGGGCATTCTGGGAGCGGTCATGAGCACGTTCTACGGTGCTGTCTCGGCGATCATGGGGACCTTCTTCGCGCTGTTCTTCCTTTTCTTCATACTGCGCGATTCACACAAATTCCTAGGCTGGCTGACGCGGAGCACACGTCTTCGCGCCGCCGAGACCGACGAGATCATCACGGTCTCACGACAATCCGTGCGGGGCTACTTCAAGGGCACCGCAATCACCGCTGTGCTCACCGCCCCGATCTTCATGGTGCCACTGCTGATTCTGGGCATCCCGCTCGTCATCCCCATCTTCGTCCTGTACTTCTTCCTGTCCTTCATCCCCTATATCGGCGCGTGGATCACCGGCCTCTTCGTGGTGCTGATCGCCTTCGGCACCGGTGGCCCCACCGCCGCGCTGATCATGGCCATCACATTCCTCATCTCCAACGGCACCATTCAGAGCGCGGTGAACTCATGGGCGCTGGGCTCCTCACTGCAGCTGCATCCGGTGGCCGTGCTCCTTGTCACGATCATCGGCGGCACCGCTGCCGGCGTTCTCGGCATGGTTCTGGGGGCACCGCTGCTGGCAGCCGTCGTGAAGTCGATGGCGGTCATACGGGCCGGCTCACCCCTGGGCCGCACCGAAAGCCCAGGTGCTGCAGGGTGATTCAGGCGGGACGAGAGCTGCGTCGAATCAACGTTCAGGCCGGGCGGTCACCGATCTCCAGTCCGGCCAGCGTCGAGGTCCCGTCGAAAATGACGCGACCCCACTCCCGCACGGTGCAACGCAGCGTCCCGTCCAGGAATTCGTAGTCGGTGTCGACGTTTCGCCGTTCGGCCGGCATCGGCACCGGTAGCACGGGCGGCTCGCCGGTTCCGTGCCCGTCGAGTTCAATGGTGAATTGCAGTGTGCGCGCGGTGATCTGCCAGTGCCACCTGTCCCGATCGAAGCGGTACGTCGTGAGTGCGGGCGGGGTGATCCGCAGCACCCGCGACCCGAGCCGAACGACCACCCCGGTGACTTCCGTTTTCAGCGGGCCCAATTCGAGCAGCCCGCCGGAGAACGCGACGCAGACATCGTCGTCGCCGAAGTCGTGGGCCTGACCCCACCACCAGCGTTGCGGGAAGCCCGCACCCCAGTTTCGTTCGCAGTACAGCCGGGCGTCGTCGAACTGCCAGTCAATGCCGGGGCCGGTCACCGTTGCAGTCGCCCGGCCACCGAGGCAGTACGGATGCCAGTACTGGTTCAGGAACGGCACCGACGAGAACAGCCCGCCGCCGCCGAAGGCCTTGGGCCAGGGCGCGGTGTTGTCGGTTTTCAGGTCGACTCTGACGTCGTCGATGGCCAGTGCGATGCCGCCCCGGTTGGCGTCGAGGCTGCTGTGGTCGTCCTCGGCACGGATGCTGAAGTCGCGACGATCGGCGACCGCGTTGTCGATCGCCGCTCTGCGCACGACGCGGCCGGGTTCCAGTGCGATGGCAGCCGTCGACCACTCCCCGTCGGGGTGCTGGTTGCAGCTGCACAGCGCCACGACCGCGCGCCCGGTGGCCTGGTCGGTCAGTCGCCAGAACCAGCCCTCCATCTCGGTGCCGTGGGAGGGCAACGGATCGCCGAATGGCACGTCGGCGCCGGTGCGGCGATACAGCGCGATGAGTTCGCGGCGGGGCCGGTCGAGGGGGTTCATGCGACTCCTGATACCCACATTCTGGCATTGGGAACTGGTCTGGTCGCAGGCGTACAGGCCCGATCACCGGTTTGATTGTCGCTACCGAACTGCCCGGCACCAGCTGCTCGGACGCGACGCACCTGCTATACCGGTGACGGTGACGGCGAATAGTGCGGGTCCGGACACGAGCGGCGCGGACGACACGCTCGATGACATCACCGACGCGCTGTTGACGGCGTCGCGGCTGCTGGTGGCCATCTCGGCGCGCTCCATCGCCCAGGTCGAGGAGTCCCTCACCGTTGCGCAATTCCGCGTGCTGGTGATCCTGTCCACCCGGGGGACGTCGAATCTCGCCGGCCTGGCCGGCCAGCTGGATGTTCAGCCCTCGACCATCGGCCGGATGGTGGAACGCCTGGTCGCGACCGGTCTGCTCGTTCGCGAGCCGCACCCCCACTCGCGCCGTGAACTGGTCATCAGCCTCAGCGCGCGAGGGCACGACGTCGTCGATGCCGTCACCCGGCGGCGCAGGCAGGAGATCGCCAGGGTGGTCGCAGCGATACCCGCCCGCGACCGGCGTGGCCTGGTCACCGCGCTCACCGCCTTCAGCGCGGCTGGTGGCGAACCCCCAGCCCACAGCGAACTGTAGCCATCCGCTTTCTGGCCCAACGACTTTCGCGGTAATCGCGAAGGGCCTGGGTCTACGCGCCCAGGACCATTGCATAATGCAACTATTGCATTATGCTTACTTTGTCGGCCGTTCAACCGAAGGAAGGGACAGCTATCGGGCGGGTGGCCGACATCGTCGTGGCGTTCTCGCCTGCGCTCAGCCCTGCCGAAAGGGAACAATTGTGGTCGGCGGTTACGGAGGTGGCGCGCTGAACAAGGTGCTACTCGTCGGAGCCACCGTCCTGGCGCTGACATCCTGCGCGAAGCACGCGGCATCCAGCCCGACGCACGCGCCGGAAGCCACCATGCCCCTGAATCGATTGTCCGCCAACGACGTTGCCGATGTCATCACGAGATCCGGGTTGCCGATGCCGGGTGCACACGACGTCACCGCGGTGAAATGCCCGCGGCTGCAATGCATCGGCGCCATCGACTCGGACACGGTGTCGATCGTGAAGTTCGCCCAGAGCGGGCCGGCCGAGCACTATGCCGGTGGCACGTTCCACAGCTACGTCGTCGCGGACATCGTGCTGATGTTCGGCCCGACCGCAACGCCTGCCGACCGCGCCGGGGCCGAGCGCGCCGTCGCATGGGCTGCCCAACATTGATCGCAAGCTCACTGGAGCTCCAGGACCACGGCCAGAAAGAGGTGAACCGACTTGCGAGTCGCTATCAGCGGTGTCGGCGTGGCCGGACCCACGCTTGCCTACTGGCTGGCGCGCGCAGGCCATGAGCCCACCTTGATCGAGGTGGCGCCACGGCTGCGAACGGGCGGATACGTGATCGATTTCTGGGGTCTGGGTTATGAAGTCGCCTGCCGAATGGGTATCGAGTCGACCGTTCAGCAGCTCGGCTACCACGTCGAGTCAGTTCGCTCCGTCGCCGCCGACGGCCGTACCCGGGCAAGCCTGAGCACCGCGGGATTCGACCGGGTCACCGACGGCAGATTCACCAGTCTGCCGCGGGGTGATCTGGCCGCCACCATTTACTCCGCAGTCGCCGGACGGGTGGAAACCGTGTTCGGCGAGAGCATCACGGCCGTCACCGAGCACGAGGACGGAGTCTGCGTCAGCTTCCTGAACGGGTCCACCCGGGAATTCGATCTCGCCGTCGGTGCGGACGGACTGCATTCCAATGTGCGTCGACTGGTCTTCGGCCAGCAATCAACCGCGGAGCACTATCTGGGGTGCATGGTCGCGGCAGCTGTCGTCGAGGGCTATCGGCCGCGCGACGAACTGGTGTACGTGACCTACAGCGCACCGGGACACAGCGTGGGGAGGTTTGCCCTACGCGACGATCGAACCATGTTCCTGTTCATGTTCCGTTCCGACCTCCCCGTCGTTCCCGAATCAGTCGACGACCGAATTGCGTTGCTGCAGTCCGAATTCCGCAACATGGGTCGGGAATGCTCCCCGATACTCGACGCCCTCAGCGACGTCGACGATCTGTATTTCGACGTGGTGAGTCAGATACGTCTCGACAGCTGGTCGAAAGGCAGGACCGTGCTCGTCGGCGACGCCGCGGCCTGCGTATCCCTGCTGGCCGGAGAAGGCACCGGTCTGGCCATGACCGAGGCCTACGTTCTTGCCGGAGAACTGTTCACCCACCGCGATCATCGACAGGCCTTCCAGGCCTACGAAGCCCGTCTCCGATCTTTCGTCGCGAAGAAGCAGGCGAGCGCACAGCGTTACATCTCGGTGTTCGCTCCGAAAACTGACGTGGGCATAGCCTTTCGCGACGCCGTCATGAGAGTGATGAACCGCGTTCCCCGCAGCGATCGGGTGCTCGCCGGCGCTTTCTCCGATGACTTGGCGCTGCCCGACTATCCGATGTAGACACCGCACTTCGCACACCTCTCCACGGAAGGGCGATCGCTGACGCGCCGGCTCAGTCCGTCGGTGTGCCCCCGTCCGGAGTCGGCGACGCCCCCTGAACGGTGACCCAATGTTCTGGCTGAGCGGTCTGTCAGGGCATTCGGGTTGCGGCGCAGGGAAAGTTGATTTCGGTGGCGCTCAGCCGGCGTTGGCTGCCCGTGGCAACGTACAAGTTGAGTGCGATCCATTGCCGAACGCACCGACTACGCGATACCGTCTGTATGCGATACCACCGGTACCGTGTTCCTGGCCAGAAGGGGCATGGCATTGACCGCGATCACACCAACTGACGCAACGCCCGCCGAGCTGCCGAAGGAGAAGGCTCCGCCCGTCCGCCGGATCCGATTCCGCTTCGGTGACCCAGAACCGATGCGGCACTTCTTCGTCCTGGGCGACATCCCGCACAGCCATTTGGTGGCAATGCTGTCGGCCATCTTTCCGCCGGGCGAGGAATCCTTCATCCGCTCGGTGCGCAGAGTTTCCGACCAGATCACCGATCCGGACCTGAAGAAGCGAGTCGCCGGATTCATCGGCCAGGAGTCGGTGCACGGACAAGAGCATCGCCACCTGAACGAGAAGCTCGTGACCATGGGTTATCCGCTGGTGCAGCTGTTCCTCTTCCCGAAAGACAGCCGTCGGCAGCGGTGGCTGGTCAAGTACGAGAACCGGCATTCCGCGCTGGGGCACCTCGCCTGGACCGCGGCCGCCGAGCACTACACCGCTACGCTCGCGAGCCGCGTGTTGTCCAGCGCGGAAATTCAAGCAATTCCCGGCGATCCCGAGGTGCGGCATCTGCTGAACTGGCACGCCGTCGAGGAGTCCGAACACAAGTCGGTTGCGTTCGACGTCTACCGGGCTGCCGGCGGACCCGAGGACCTGCGTATCGCGGTCATGAAGCGCATGTACTACATGACGCTTCCGCTGGTGGCGCTCGGCGTGTTTGCCTCGATCCTGACCGACCCGCGGGCATGGCGCCCCATCAAGGCGATTCGTCAGGCCATTCACCTGATGCGTGGTCCGCTGGTCAAGGGGCTGATGCCCGAGCTCAAGGTGTACATGCAGCCGGGCTTTCACCCGAACGACATCGACACCAGCGAGCTGGAAGCCGAATGGCGGCAGAAGTTGTTCGGCGACGAAACCACCGTCGGGGCGATCACTGACCGGATGTAGTCAGCGGCGGCGCTAGATCAAAGCGCTGCCGTATTGCGGGGCCGGCGTCGACGGCGTGACCGGAGCGGGCCCGGGGAGCGCCGGGCTGTACAGCGGGCTGTTCGAGCCATACCCGGGCTGCTGCGGACCGGGCAATTGGCCATACCCGAGCTGCGGACCATAGGACGGCTGCTCGGCGCCGAACCCAGGCCGTGCATGGGTGACCCCCGCCATCAGAGCGTTGGCGACGAACGTCGCCGCCCGGTCGGTATAGAACGGGACATAGCCCTCGGTGTGCCCGTCCCAGTCGTTGCCCGGGCCCGCGTGACAAATCGGGTCGTTGGGATTGCACAGGTCGAGCGCCTTGGGGCTCAGCGGTGAATTCTGGGTCGGCGGCGGCCCACCGGTGCGGTCTGCGACGTTACCGAAAGTCACCACCGCCGCAACGTTCTTCACGTATTGAGCCGGGAGTGGATCGCCCCAGTTGACCCCGTTGAAACCGGCCACGATGTTCACGACGCTCGCGCCCTGCGAGTAGCCGCCCAGCACGATCTTGGTGCCGGGGCATTCGGCCACCGTCGATTTGATGTGGTTGATCGCATCCTTGGCGCCCTCGCCGCCGTGGCGCTGCGTGATGGTGGCCTTGTAATTCACCGCGTAGGCCCGGACGACCATGCCCGGGGTCTGTTGCCGGAGCGCATCGACCAAGGCATCGCCGACGCGGCCCATGCCCGCCGGCTCATCGGTGCCGCGAGCGAACACCACCTCGGCGTCCGGGCAGTCATCGGCGGCGGCCGACGGGGCTACGACAGGGGCCAGCGGAATCGCGGTAGCGACCAACGCCCATGCGCCCAACCTGGCCAAACGACGCGCCGGCCGCCTGTCCGTGGCTGTTTGGCTAACTTCACGCGGCGGAAACATTCCAGCAGTGTACACGTGTCGAGTAATTGACACACCTGTCACGACATGCTCATATGCTGTTGGAGCCCGCCCGGTGGGCAGCTTTCCGCAGCTCTATTGGGCATCAGTTGGCAAAGCTTCGGACGAGGATCACGCGGAAGGTGTCCCGGTTGGTCGGGCGCATCCGGCGTAAGAAGGTCTTCGATCAGTTGCCTCGAACGCTGCGTTGCGAGTTTCTGGGGGGAAACGGTGCGCGAATGGGGGCGTCTCGTCTTTCGACGGCGCATCACATCTGGCCGCGTCTTGATCGGCGACGGACCAGAGTGACGGCTTTGAGTTAGATCCAAGCCAAATTTCAAGGCGACTCGGGACGCGACGAGCCCCGCGGTACTAGCGTCGAAGCGGCGGACAGTCCGCTCGTTGAGGAGGTTGGCGGCATGCGGGTTCTGATCACCGGCGGCACCGGATTCGTCGGCGGATGGAGCGCGAAAGCCATTGCCGATGCTGGGCATTCGGTTCGATTCCTAGTGCGCAACCCCGCTCGGTTGGAGACCAGCGTCGCGCGACTGGGCGTCGACACCTCCGACTACGCCGTCGGCGACATCACCGACCGCGATTCGACCATGCGGGCGCTCGAAGGCTGCGACGCCGTCGTGCACAGCGCCGCCCTGGTCGCCACCGACCCCAGCAAGACCGCGCAAATGCTGGCCACCAACATGGACGGCGCCCGCAACGTCCTCGGGGTGGCCGCCGAACTCGGGCTCGACCCGATCGTGCACGTCTCGAGCTTCACCGCCCTGTTCCACCCCGGCCTGCAAACACTGACCGCGGATCTGCCGGTGGTCGGCGGGACCGACGGCTACGGACAGTCCAAGGCACAGGTCGAGATCTACGCCCGCGGGATGCAGGACGGCGGAGCGCCGGTGAACATCACCTATCCGGGCATGGTGCTCGGCCCACCCGTCGGCGACCAATTCGGCGAGGCCGGCGAGGGCGTGGCTGCTGCACTACAACTGGGCGGCATCCCGGGCCGCAGCGCCGCCTGGCTGATCGTCGACGTTCGCGACCTGGCCGCGCTACACGCCGCGCTGCTGGAACCCGGACGCGGGCCGCGCCGCTACATGGCCGGCGGGCATCGGGTTCCCGTGGGCGAGTTGGCAAGTCTGCTCGGCGATGTCGGCGACAAGCGAATGGTGACCGTGCCAGTGCCCGACACGGCACTGCGGGTGGCGGGACGGGTGCTCGATCGACTGGGGCCGATCCTGCCGTTCGAGACGCCGTTCACTGAAGCCGGCATGCAGTACTACACCCAGATGCCGTCGTCTGATGATTCACCCAGCGAGGACGAACTCGGCATCACCTACCGAGACCCTCGGAGCACGCTCGCTGACACCGTTGCTGGGTTCCGGGCATTGAAGGGTTGAACGCGGCGTAGAGCTTGCCGCGGAGGCCTGCCACGCAGCCGCGTTCGACCTGCTTCGATGCCCCCGATGCGAAAACCACTAGCAGTGAAGGATCGGAATCTGCGACCTCTGGGTTATGAGCTGACCCCTTCTAGATTTCTTGCGGCTCGGGCGTGTCGTTTGCGCTGTTCAGAGCCGTTTGCGGTTGCTGGGGTGACATGCCGTCTCACGAGAATCGGTGGGTTTCACGGGGTTTGGTTCCCAAATGTGTTCCCAAAAACGACTTGCCGCTTGGCCTCCGAGCCTTGCGGCAGACAGACACCAACCGGTTGTGCGACCAACTGGCGGTCGAGGTGACAGTGCGTTGGCGGAATCATGCTCTGGCACGCACACCTCGCCTCGTGCGTGCCACATGTGGCATAGGCGCTTCACGCCCTTTGCTCTGAAGAAAGCTGTCATGAACGCCACGTAGCGCGTCGCCGCACACACGGTCAGAATCGCGTGCTTATATGTCTGGGCGAGAAAGGGAGGAATGTGGACTTCGACGGGGGCCTAGATACGTTGCTTACCGCTCTGCGGACGACACTGGTCGGTGCGCTTGAGGTGGCCGAGCAATGCTTGCAGTTTGCGACATTGGCCAGCGCTGAAACGCCCGGTTACACCTTCAACTCGTCCCACTATCGGGGACTTGACGTCAAGCCCGAGATTGATAGAGCAATACCAGGATCAATCTCAAGCCAACTCAGTCCTCGGATGCTGTCAGATGCGGCCTCAGCGATAGAGCGGTCGAGCAATCCGCCACTAGCATCGTGGTACTTGGCCTTCAAGATCGCGCGATCGATGTCTCAAGATTTCAGCGCGCACCTGGTTAACGAACGGGGCGAGTCAGTATTCACCTTGAATGATCTGGATGCATTCTGCGTTCCCGCAGAAGCATGTACTGCATTGTACGGCCAGCGCTCTTTCAGCGAGCGCGCCGACGTCGATCGATCTCCTTTCGAACCGTCACAGGTTCCCGGATTATCTTTGTGGAAGACCGATACTCATCTACCTTTCTCCGTTGTTGTCGATACTGAGGGAGGCGCCCAATTCAGTGCATCCCTAGGCGACCATGGAGACGTCCTAGCCATTACACTTATCCAACCCAATGACAGCATCGCCGAGATCTTCATCGATGAATTTGCCCCGGCGGTCGAACCTGACCGCCGATTCTTCGGCGTTCGTCCACTCGACCCAACGAAGCAGCTCCAGACGATCTCGGAATCGCTGTCCCGCGCTGTTGGAATTCCAACAGGCATCGTGCTCTTACCCGAGCTTGTGAACACTGCATCGCTCGCTCGATCAATCGCTGACCAAGTAATGGCGATGACTGGCGACTCTGCCGGCGCGGTACTACCGCGGGTGGTTGTCGGCGGTAGCTACCACCACATAGAAGACGGCGTCCGTCGAAATACGACGCTTGTCCACTTCCCCAGTCGCACCGGACCCCCCGTTGCCGACCGCGTTTACTCGAAGTCTGCAGCATTCTTCATGGATTTCCCACCGGAAATACTCGAATACCTAACTGGGACAAAGGGAGAATATACGGGAGATCTGCACTTCCGCGAAGACGTCGAGCCTTCAACCGAGATTCGGTTGTACATCGGAGACGCGTTTTCAGCTGTCGTTGTGATCTGTTCAGACTTACTCGACAAGACATTTCTCAACGCAATCCATCGACTAAAGCCCTCCCTTGTGCTTGTCTGCAACATGACCTACAAGTCAGAAGGCTTCGTCAGTATCGCTCACGATCTGATCGCTCACAGCCAAACAACCACAGTAATGGTGAATAACCCCGGCGAGTGGTGGAACGGTAAGTCGGGCGCGCCGAAACCCGACCCGCCGGATGGCATAATCATCGGAATGCCACTGGCCGGCAATCGAATCTTGCAGCACAATTTTGAATCCGATGAACGAATAGCGCAGTTCAGCACCCGCGGAGCACCCGCGTCGCCACAGCTGAGCACATACAAGATTTAGGACGAGTTCAGCTCGTCGCCTTGCCCCCTCAAGTACATGACCGGTACTGTACCAAGTATGGCATCCTCAACACAAGGCGCTTCATCGTCGTATGCGACGTTGGTTGCGGTCACTCCACGGCTATTCGAGCGCGCCGCCGACCCGCGCGCGGTCGCTCTGCTGGGCCAGGCAGTGTCCGATGTGCTCGACAACGATCGATCGGTGGCCATCGTGCGTCAAATGGTGGCCGATCTCGAATCGGCTCACTCCAGCGCATTGGCTGAGGAGATCAATGCGCAGTGGGCGCCTCCGCTCACTGCGCTGCTCGGACTGCTCCGTCAGCACCTGCACAATCAGCGAGTTGCAGCGAGTTCGGCGAACCCGACCAGCGTTACCCTTCGCGACAAGATCATCGCAGCATTGGAGGCGGGAGTCGATACGCCCTCCGCGATAGGCCAGTACATACAGTCACCGGCCACGGTGGTTTCACGCGTTCTGCGACAGCTGGCTGCCGAAGGAAGGGTCACGAAGGATCCGGACGACAGCGATCGACGCCAACGCCGATACCGTCTCCTCGACCCAGACACAGTTATCGATGCAAAACCAGACGACGTACCAACGCCACTCGTACATGGCATCGGGGATGTTGGCGTCTTGATCGAATTCGCAGAAAGGCAAGCCCAAATAAACGCGCGACACGGCGCGGCATTATTGCCCGATCTTATTGCGGCGGGGTCTAATTCACGGATTGAACCCGGCCTGAGAGTTCCTGCCCTAGCAGTTGCGGGTGTAATAGTGCGTTCGATCGGAGATCGAGGTGCAGCAGACGACGCACTTGACCTTTCCGCAGTCGCCGATTCAATCGCAAGGGAGACAACAAATGACGACCTGCTGGCACGCGCAGCATACGAACGCGCGAGAGCGACGCTCTTCGCCGCCCCTCACCAGGTTGACGATTGTTTGTCCGAACTGGACCGCGCCGAGTACCACGCCGCGAAGTCCGTCGGAAGTGCGTCGAGCATCCGGTTGGGCTGGTGCGAATACACGCGTTGCCTAATCGTTGACAGCACCGAGCCTCACCTCGCAATGAAGCACGCCCAGCTCGCCTTGGAGCACTTCAAAGACGCCGAGTTCGCCTATGGTCAAACAGCCACCCTCGTTATCCAAGCACGAGTGGGTTATATCGTTGATCGCGACAAGGGAGCAGACGCGGCATTTCAGGCACTTTCATCGGCGAATCGGCATGGCTTCATCCGCCTCATGGCCGAAAGCGCTTTCTGGGCAGGGGAATCGGTGTCCGAGACGAACAGCCCACGCGCACAACGGCTGTTCAATACTGCAGCAGAGCACTTCGAGGCCGTCGGCAGTAGGTCTTGGCGCGCGTTGGCATCCGCTTCGCTTGTCTTGAGCAAAGCTGAGTGCCGCGGCAGCGATATCAGCAAAGACGACGCAGAGCGATTGCTAGGCGATCTTCAGCTTGTTCGTTACGGTTTCGAGCGCAGTCTGACCGAAGACTGGTCTGCTTCAACATCGTGGGCAGCAGCTGTTTTCACGCGGCGTCTCGGCTCTTGGACGCGACTCGCCGGCCAGTTCGACACCGCCGCCACGGTATTGACAGAAGCTGTACAGCTATATCGGGGAGCAGGAGACCCGCGAGGTGAAGCACTGGCGCTCGCCGGGTTACTAGCAGCCCAGCGACAACATCGCGTCGTAGAAGACGACGATACTGCTGAGGCACAGGCCTTAACTGAGCGCACACCCGACGTTGGTACCGCTCCGCACGACGCACTTAAGATGTTCGATGATAATCCCTGTGCGGAACCGCTTGCGGCCGTCTGAAATGGCGTTGCCGACGATCGCACGCCTTTGAGAACTCACTAGATTCACTTTAAGGTTCGTAGTTGGACGTTCGCACAAGCTCATACAAACTCCCCCGTTTGCTTGCCATCGTCGATTCGATCGACGACGCCAGGCCGCCGTCGCGAATGAAGAGTCCGAACTCCACGTTCCGGTTCTCGGCGTTGTAGGAGAAATTCGCGCTAGTGAGCAGGACGACCTCATGGTCGACGACGACGAACTTGGCGTGACTGACGACCATCTTGCCGTCCGGCAACGTGGCCGATCGATAGACGGCGGCTCGCGGCAAGCGTGCCTTTACCGCGGCGGGCTCCCCCACTCCCGAGTCGACGTAAACGCACACCGCGAGATCAGGCTCTTCCGAGGCCTTTTGGAGCGCTAGCCACATCGACGATGTAGACGAGAAGTTGTAGGTCGCGCAGGTCACAGAAACGCGGGCAGCGGAGACGACGTCGTGGAATTGGTTGGTCAGATGACCGACAGTCGCCTCGTTACCGGGCATCGTCCACACCGGGACCAGGTCGCGATGGGCTGCCTTGGCTCCGGCGATGCTGCGCAGCACGGCCGCCGACAGCTTCGGTGAAAGGTGGCCGATCCTAGCGGCTTTCAACAGATCGGCGACTCGATCACGGCGGGTGGCGCTCACTGACCCCAATGCGTGCGTGGTATGCTCTCCCGCGTCAAGGAGGACTGCAAGGGTTTCGGCCTCGCTGGCAGTCAGGTACTCCCCCAACTTGAAAAGCGGGTCATTGGACATCAGGGCTCCCGAAGAAGCCCGGCACCGGTGTGCCGTCCGCACTCGGCAGAGTCAGCAGGAATCGGCGGTCCAGGAATCGGTTGGCCCTCTCGCATGAGGTTTCTGACGCGAACGTACAGCAGTGACATGCCGCCCCGTGCAGGAAGTCCTCGGGGTCACTCGGAGTCCGCATGGCACACACCGGATCTGAGGAGCAGCGAGCCGTGCGCCGCAACGCCGACGCCACCAGCCCCTGCAAACGCATAGGCTCGGAGAGCGCGACCAACCCGCCCAGCGTGCCTTCGCTATCGGAGGCGGTGGTGCAAATCAGCAGACCGGCCGCGCCTTCGCGGTGTGCGGAGGCCGGCCAGCCGTAGATGCGTTCGGCCAGGCTGGCTGCGCCATAGCCGCACGACATCGCCATCTCCCGAATGAGGACGTGGGAAAGCGTGTGCAAGAGCCAATACCGGGGCGCGGGCAGGCGGCTGTCAGGGTCGACGGCCTTGGCGGTTTCGGAGAAACGGCGCTGGAAGTTGCGCCGGTTGGCCGCCCGGTGCGCTGCCCAGAGCGCCGTGTTGTAGATGGAGTTCTCCCAAGTCTCGACCTCAGCGAGGTTGAGCTGCAAGAAGATTCCCTCACCCCGGTCTTCGGTGGCCGGCACCCAGGCCGGGTTGCCGTTGCGGGTCAACTTGACCAGTCGACCGGGCAGATCGTTGACCCGGTCCATCTCATCGAGGCGGGTGAACCCGATGAAGGCGTTGACCTTCTTCATCTGGTTGACCGCGACGACCCGGCTGATCTGACCGGGAAGTTCCGGACCGCGGGGCATGTCGGTAACCATCAATCCGGTTGTGTTCTTCTGCGCCGGAAACAGCGCGGGCTTTTGCAGGTACTGCCATTCGGGGATCAACAGCTCGACAGGATCCCAGGTGTCGAGCTTCTTCTTGCGTTGCTCTTCAGATTCCGGCGGGGACAACACGTCGGCGATCGCCACGGCCAGGCTGTCGTCGGACACCCCGGACAGGTCGATGTTCTTCAACTCGGCCATCGACCGAATGACATCCAGCTGCCCTGCGAACTGTTTGACCATCTCGACGCCGAGTTCCAGGCGCAGCCGGTCGCCAAGGGCCTCCGCCTTTTCCGCATCGGTGCGAGGCATGACGATGATCGACTGGGTCGAGGCGAACCACAGATTGGAGGCGCCCATCATGATCAACGCCGGGCGGGCGTCGCACTCTTTGTCGAACGCGTTGAGGTGCGGGTGCCGGCCTCGGCATTTCTGCGGCAGCTTGTCGCGCCCTACCGCGCCTTGAGCTTCGGCCATGCCGCGGCGCGCACCGCAGGAGCCGCAAACGATCATCGAGCCAACGCTCTTGCCGAGGTTGGCGTCGAACATCTTCAGTTCGGGGAGTTCAGCTTTCGGGCATCGCCCTCCGCGGTGGACCCATAGTTCGTAGGGGAATTCGTCGAGATGGCCGTTGGTGCATGTCAGCAGATGCTGGGCTGGCACCGCGGGGCTCTCCCGTCTACCGCCCTTGGATCCCGCACGCTTCGCGCCGCGGCCGGGGCAGCTTTTGTGGGTGAACTGCGCCAGATCCGGCCGGAATGGGTGCGTATTGGTGTAGGTGAAGCGCGGTAGCGGCCCCAGATAGTCACATCCGGTGCAGCGCAACCACTGTGGAAAAACTCGTGCCGGGATTCCCAGGTCGGCGCCTTCTTTGGCGAACGCCGTCTGCTTGGGCTGCCAGGGGTAGGGGCGCAGCGCATCCAATTGGTTGCCCAGATGCATGCGCACCACGTTGAGCAGCCGTGGCTCGATGATCGCTGGAACGTGCTCACGCCGTTTCCAGATGGGTTCCCAGTCATCGAGCCCGGCGGGCATCACCGAGAACCCCGGCAGGTCCATGATCGAACCCGGGCCGTAGGTGTACAGCAGCGATGACGGTCGCGCCGAACCGACCTTGGCGCGGTTCTTCGCCGCGGTATCTTCGGCGTCGGTCAGCGGGTCCAGGGCTTCCGCGGAATCGTGCAGCATCACCTCGTCGGGGGCGGTCATCAGTTCTCCTCCCCAACCGGCATCGTCCACCGCGGGGCGCCGTCCGGCACATGGGCGAAGAGCCGCTCCGGGATCGGACTAACGAGGATGTTGATCTCGGGCTGCACTTCACGCATCGAGTTCGCAACGACGAACGGAGCCTGGGCAGAGGAACCGACACCGGCGGTGTCGTTCTCGGGACTGATCAGCAGCGGGAGGTACTTGTCACCGTCACCGGTGCGCTCGTACACCAAGGTTTTGTGCATTTCGTTGGCGCGGGAAGCGCGCTCCAACCACCGGTCGATCCGATTCACCAGCAGGTCGTTGGCGAACTTGACAACCGACTCATCGAGGGCGGCGGCTTTGATCCGGGCTTTGAGCCGTTCGACGATCCGCTCGACCCCGTCGCGTTCATCCTTGATCCGCCACGCATTGCGCTCAGACGAGAGCCCGTCGTCGACCGTGGCCTGCACCACCCGCGCGGCGCTGACCAACAATCCGTCGAGTCCGCGTTCCAGCGAGGTCGGCGAATAGGGCGTCACGGACAGGGCTTCCACCTGGGAGTAGAACGTTTCGTGGTAGTGGCGGAACTGTTCGTAGTGCGCCAGGTCGCGAGGTCGTGCCCAGTTGCCCAGTGTGACAACCAGACCCGGCCGTTCGCCGTCACGTCCGACGCGCGAGGACGCCTGGATATATTCGGCGGTGTTCTTCGGCTGGCCGACGACGAGCATCAATCCCAGGCGCTGGACGTCCACCCCGACCTGCAGCATGGAGGTAGCGAGGATGACGTCGAAGGGTGGCTCCTTGCGTGAAGTAACCTTCTTGCCCTCCTTCTGTTCAGCCATGCGCGCGCGGAATGCGTCGGTGGTGTCGTAGTCAGGGTCGAACTCCAAACCGAGACGATCGAGGGTTTGCCCGATCTGAGAGGACGCGATGCGCGAAGTCAGCTCACCGGTATTGAGCAGGCCAAAGTCCGCGCCGATGCGGGGCGGGAAACCGGAGTCCTTGCGGGGACGTTTGACGCGGTTCTGGACGTCATCACCGATGTAGCGGGTCATGCCCGCCAGTTCTCGGGTTGCGTTGAAGTAGCCCACCAACGTCATGTAGGAGTCGGCGGCCATCCCGCTGCGATCGAACAGCAACTGCCCGGCTGACAAGAGCACTTCGGCGACACGGATTTCCGCCGAGGACAGCCGAACTCCTTGCGCGCTGACCCCGATGTAGCGACGGCCTGGTGTGGTGCTGGTGATGGGGAGCTCGCGGGAGAAGAAGGTGTCGGCGACGTCAAGGACCTGCGGCGGGAACACCTCCACCCGCCGGCCATACAGGCCGCGCACCTGTTCCTGGGCATTGCGCACGGTGGCCGTGGACGCGACGATTATCGGCCGCACCGGGGTACCGTCAGGCCGTCCCCACGACGCCAGCGTTTCAACAGCGACCTCGAACAATCCCACCGATGTGCCCAGCGCCCCGGTGATCAGGTGCAGCTCGTCCTGGATGATGAGGTCCGGCGGTCGCAGCCGGCCGACTGGATGCACTGTGGCAGTGGGGTGTCCGTTCACGGCGGGGTGTGCGGTGGAGATGTTGCACGCCGTGTAGTCGGGATGGACGTAGCCGTGACGGGCGCAGCGCTGTCCGACGTAGCCGAACAGTGCGGCGGCTTCGCCTTCGCGGGCCAGTCGGGCGAACTTGTCGACGGTGGCGATGACGAATGCCGGTGTCAGGCGATAGATTTCCTCGTCGACGGTGAGGATCGGTAGACCGTCGGTGACCTGGCCACCTTTGGCGAACTGGCAGCGTCCCAGGTCATCACCGCAGTAGACGAACACCCGCCGCACCGTTGCGTCGGTCTTGACCTGGGCTGCGGTGATCGGGGTGCCGCACCAGGGACAGCGTTGCACTTGCAGGACGGTGAGTCGGTGCGCGCCATATTCGTTGGCTTTGGTTAGTTGTTCATCGGCCTCTTCGAAGCGTTTGGGGCTGACGTCGGTGCCGACCCACAGCCCGATCCGGAATGGTTCAGTGCCCCAGGTGGGTTCATCGGCCTGGCGGGCCAACTCGGCCGCGCACATCAGTGCGGTCGCACGCTGGAACTGCTGCGCGGTCAGCAGCCGCAGCGTGTAGCGCATCAGCACCGCGACACCGTCGCGGCCGTCCAGCGGTCCCTCGGCGGACTCGACGATGCCCTGGCGGCGGCGGATCGCGAACGTGAACGCCGCCAGCCCGAGATAGGCCTCGGTCTTGCCGCCGCCGGTCGGGAAGAACAACAGCTCGACCCGCGCCAGATGCTGGGCGCTGCGCAGTGGCGCCGCCGGATCCGACAACGCGCTCAGCTGCATCAGGATGAAGGCCAGCTGGAACGGCCGCCATGATGCGGCCTTCTCGCCACGCTCGGCCACCTCTGCTCGGGCGTCGGCGATCGACAGCGTCGGGTCCGAGGCGCGCAGCGCAGCCACCTGGGACGCGATGCGTTGGTCGCGCATCGTGGCGTTCATGAATTGAAAGCAGCGCAGCGCCTCGGCATCGGTGGCAACGTGGTCGAGCCCGTCCTGCAGCCGTTTGTGGGCACGCCCGGCTTCCAGCAACGCGAGGTCAGCTGTTTCGCGGAGGTGGTCGGGCAACTTCTTGGCTAAAAATTCTTGTCCGTCCAGCCATTCCCCGTAACCGACGATCAGTGGTTCCAGTCCGCCACGCACCTGCTCAGCGTTAGCGCTGGCCAACGCGTCCATGGACAGCAGCGCGTTTTCGACGTCACGGGCCTGAGTCTGAGGGGTTTCGGCGATCGGCAGCCAGGTCGTCCACACCGCTGCCGCCCGGCGGGAATCCTTCTTGACCATCCAGTCCACGGAGCACGTGCGCCCGATCGCGTACTCAAGCCGGTTGCGGTACTGCAGGTTCAGCCGGCGCACCTCGAGATCGTGTTCAGGCCAATTCTGTTCCAACACATCGCATACCGGAAGAAACACCTCGGCGCCGGCGGCATCGACGTAGATCTTGGTCTGGAACATCCACATGCCGATCGGGATGGGCATCGGCGTCTCGCGGTCATTGCACAACGCGATCTCGATGAGCACCCGGTCGAACGTGGGGTCGTCGTAGCGATCCACCCGCAGGCAGATGGTGTCTCGTAGCGGGATGGTGGTCGTCTGGCCGGCGACCAGATCATCGAGTCGGATGGTGCGCGGGTCTTTGACTGGAATCCGCTGGAAATGACGGATCGGGCGGCCGGCCTTAGTGACCTTGTCGGTTTGGACGGACT
>Ga0209023_10003725_pt1 | contig 17882 bp, 13 predicted proteins | sample LakOneMetagenome_FD_187468 | JGI IMG/M metagenome (GOLD analysis project Ga0209023, IMG submission 187468) | Freshwater and sediment microbial communities from Lake Erie, Canada (SPAdes) (version 2) | ecosystem: Environmental > Aquatic > Freshwater > Lentic | place: Lake Erie, Canada... | reverse complement strand
CGGCGTGATTTTCGTCGACCTGCGCGATCGCGAGGGCCTGGTGCAGGTGGTGTGCGATCCGGATCGTCCGGAAATGTTCAAGGCCGCCGAAGAGATCCGCAATGAGTTCTGCATCCGCGTGGTCGGTAAGGTCCGTCCGCGCCCGGCCGGCACCGAAAACAGCAACCTGACCTCGGGCAAGATCGAGGTGCTGTGCCACGAGCTGACCGTGCTGAACCCGTCGGTCACGCCCCCGTTCCAGCTCGACGACGACAACCTGTCGGAAACCACGCGCCTCACGCATCGCGTGCTCGACCTGCGCCGCCCTCAGATGCAGTACAACCTGCGCCTGCGCTACAAGGTGGCGATGGAAGTGCGCAAGTACCTCGATGCGCAGGGCTTCATCGACATCGAAACGCCGATGCTGGGCAAGAGCACGCCCGAAGGCGCGCGCGACTATCTCGTTCCGTCGCGTGTGAATCCGGGCCACTTCTTCGCGCTGCCGCAGTCGCCGCAGATCTTCAAGCAGATGCTGATGGTGTCCGGTTTCGACCGTTACTACCAGATCACCAAGTGCTTCCGCGACGAAGACCTGCGCGCCGATCGCCAGCCCGAATTCACGCAGATCGACTGCGAAACGTCGTTCCTGACCGAACAGGAAATCCGTGACCTGTTCGAGGACATGATGCGCACCGTGTTCAAGAACGCCATCGATGTGGACCTCGACGCCAAGTTCCCGGTGATGGAGTTCCGCGAGGCCATGGCGCGCTTCGGTTCGGACAAGCCCGACCTGCGCGTGAAGCTGGAATTCACCGAGCTGACCGACGTGATGAAGGACGTCGACTTCAAGGTGTTCTCGGGTCCGGCCAACAGCGACAACGGTCGCGTGGTCGGCCTGCGCGTGCCCGGCGGCGGCGCCATCTCGCGCGGCGAGATCGATGCGTACACGCAGTTCGTCGCCATCTACGGCGCGAAGGGTCTGGCGTGGATCAAGGTCAACGAAGTGGCCAAGGGCCGCGACGGCCTGCAGTCGCCGATCGTGAAGAATCTGCACGACGCCGCGATTGCCGAGATCCTGAAGCGCACGCAAGCCCAGGACGGCGACATCATTTTCTTTGGCGCGGACAAGGCAAAGATCGTCAACGACGCCATCGGCGCGCTGCGCCTGAAGATCGGCCATTCGGAATTCGGCAAGAGCACGGGCCTGTTCGAGGACACCTGGAAGCCGCTGTGGGTGATCGACTTCCCGATGTTCGAGTACGACGAGGACGACGCTCGCTGGGTGGCCATGCATCACCCGTTCACCAGCCCGAAGGACGAGCATCTGCAATATCTGGAAACCGATCCGGGCAAGTGCATCGCCAAGGCCTACGACATGGTTCTCAACGGCTGGGAAATGGGCGGCGGCTCGGTGCGGATCTACCGCGAGGACGTGCAGAGCAAGGTGTTCCGCGCGCTGAAGATCAACGACGAGGAAGCGCGCGCCAAGTTCGGCTACCTGCTCGACGCGTTGCAATATGGCGCGCCGCCGCACGGCGGCCTGGCTTTCGGCCTGGACCGTATCGTGACGATGATGGCCGGCGCCGATTCGATCCGTGACGTGATCGCTTTCCCGAAGACGCAACGCGCGCAGGATCTGCTGACGCAGGCGCCGAGCACGGTCGACGAGAAGCAACTGCGCGAGCTGCATATCCGCCTGCGCGCGCAGGAGCCGAAAACCACGGCCTGATCGCCTCGACCGATCATTTCGACCGCAAGCAGGAAAGCCGCGCCAGTGCGCGGCTTTTTTGTTTTGGTCGCAAGGATGCGTTTCTATTTGTTACCAGCCGGAACGAAGCGCTGGCCGGCAAGGTCTTCCTGCCTGATGCGCGACGTGGACCCCGAGGACATCCGAAGGGCGATCGCGACGAGGGAGGATAAGACCAATGAACTTCGAGCTCGATACCGAATTGATCCGCACCTTTGTGCTGGCCCATGCGGAAACCATTCTGACCTGGCTGGTGGCCGGTCTGGTGATGATGATGCTGGCGCGCTTCGAACTGCGCCGCGCGGTGCGCAAGTCCGCGAAGGCGATGTCCGAATCGGTCGCCACCACGGTGGCCGCGTGCGTGCCCGATGTCGCCCATGCGGTGCAGAACGCGTCGCCGCTGTATGCCGAGGGTTCGCAGGGCGCCACGTCGATGGCCGCACAGCGTGCCGAGGCGCTGCGCAAGCTGGCGCTCGATACGGTGGCCACGGTTATGGCGCGGGGCCGCTGGCTCGAAGACGTCGGCAATCTGCGGCTGCCCGAGGATGCGTTGCTGTCCGGGCGCCGCGCCGGCGGGGCCGATCCGCTGCTGGTCGTTGCGCCGCAGCCGGTGGTGCAGGCCTACCTGAGCGCCCAGCGCACGTTCGACGACGAGGCGTCGCGGCTGCAGACCCATCGCCGCGAGGCCTTGCGCCTGCAGGAGGCGTTGCAGGCGTTGAACACCGAGGTGGCGCATGTCGAACAGGAAACCGCCAGCATCGTGATGCGTTTCGAGCAGGTCAACGCGCAGGCCGCGCAAGGCGTGGAGGCCGGCGACTACCAGCGCTTCCTGATCCAGAAATACAACCAGCTGGGCATTCGCGAAAAGGAGATCGCACACGAGCGCGCCGAATTGGCGGCGCAGGTGCGCGAAAGCACCGATGCGCTGGCCGAGCACGCGCATGTGGCGTCCCGACGATATACCGAGGCGCTGGCACCGCTGATGCAACAGCTGCGTGCCGCGTGGGGACACGGCGATTCGCCCGAGGTGTTCGACACCTGGCTGCGCAATGCCCCGGCGTCGGCCCAGGCCGAGCCGTCCGGCAGCCACTATTTGCCGCCCAAGCAACCCGGCACGCAGACTCTGGCGTGAGGCGGTGGCTGCGCGCCGCCTGATTCCGCATTGCGGTAAATCGGCCCGGCGCGCACCAGCGGCGCCCCGCTGCGCTATGCTTGGGTCTGTCCATTCCCACGCCCCCATGCGCTACAAGATTCCAGAATCGGTGCTGGTTGTGATCCACACACCAGACCTGCAAGTCCTGTTGATCGAACGAGCCGACCGGCCCGGCTACTGGCAGTCGGTCACCGGCAGTCTCGACGCCGAGGATGAACCGCTGGCGGTCACCGCGGCGCGCGAGGTGGCCGAGGAAACCGGCATTGTTGCCAGCCGCTTTGCGCTGACCGACTGGCGGCACACGATCGACTACGAAATCTATCCCCAGTGGCGTCACCGTTACGCGCCCGGCGTCATCCGCAATACCGAACACTGGTTCGGGTTGTGTGTGCCGGAGCCGCTGCCGGTCACGCTGGCACCGCGCGAACATCTACAGTTCGAATGGCTGCCCTGGCAGGCTGCCGCCGAGCGCTGCTTTTCAGCGAGCAATGCCGAAGCCGTGCGACAGCTGGTATGGCGCACGGCTGCGCGCCAGGCTGTGACTGCGGGAGTCGCGCAATGAAGCTGCGCGTGGTGACCTACAACATTCACAAGGGCGTCAAGGGCTTCACAGGAAAGCCGCGTATCCAGAGCGTGCGCACCGGGCTGCAGGCGATGAACGCGGATATCGTCTTCCTGCAGGAAGTGCAGGATCGCAATGACCGCCTGATTGCCGCCGAATTGTTCGATCCGGACCACACCCAGCTCAACTATCTGGCGACCGACGCCTATCCGCACTCGGTCTACGGGCGCAACGCGGTCTATGAGCACGGGCATCACGGCAACGCGATACTGTCGCGCCATCCGATCGTGATGTCGGAAAACCTCGACATCTCCGATCATCGCTTCGAACAGCGCGGGCTATTGCACGCGGTGGCCGATATCCATGGCGTGGAAGCGCACTTGATCTGCGTGCATTTCGGCCTGTTCGCGCGCAGCCGCGTGCGTCAGGCCAGCGCGCTGGTCGATCGCGTGCGCGCCGTGGTGCCCGCCGATGCGCCGCTGGTGATCGCCGGGGATTTCAACGACTGGAACCACAAGCTCGACGCGCGCATCTGCAACACGCTCGGCGCGGTGGAGTCGGCGCATGCGCGCAACGGGCGCATTCATACTTTTCCGAGCCACATGCCGTGGTGGCAGCTCGACCGCATCTACGTGCGCGGCTTCGAGATCGAACGCTCGCAGGCGCTGACCGGGCGCGAATGGGCCGAGCGCTCGGATCACGTGCCGCTGATGGCCGAACTGGCGCATCGCGTGGCCATTCCCGAGGCCTGAGACTGGCTGCGCAGGTTAGTGGGACGCCAGGTAGTCGCGAATCCACGCGTAGATCGACTCGACATCGGCCAGATCCAGCACAGGCAGCGTCGTCTGGCCGGCCACCTCGGCCACCGCGTCGCTGGCCACCGCCACCACGCCCGGCACTTCGGGCCACAGCGGGCCCTTGCCATGGGCCGGGCGATAGATCTCCAACTTCGGAAAATCGCTCCACTTGTAGCCTTCAACCACCACCAGATCGGTGTCGGGCGGCAGCACCGCCAACGCGTCAACGAGTTCCGGCGACTGCGCATGTTCCGGATAGTGTCGCATCAGCGTGAGATGGCGCGCGCCCACCAGCACCACGTTTTCGCAACCGCCTTGCCGCATGCGCCAGGAATCCTTGCCGGGGGTGTCGGGATCGAAGCCATGGTGGGTGTGCTTGATGCCGGCCACGCGCATGCCGTTGGCCACAAAGCGGGGAATCAGCTGGTCCAGCAGCGTGGTCTTGCCGCTTCCCGATGAACCGGTGATGCCGAATACCTTCACAATGCTTTCCCTGTTGGGCGTCAGAATGCGCTGACGATAGCAGAGTTGGTCCGGGCGATGTGCACAAGCCGCCCGTTGGCCGATAATCGAGTCCATGTCACGCCCCTACGACCGCGCAGAAGATCGTCCGCCCAATCCGCCCGACGTCGCGGCGGCGCCCGACCCGGCCGCCGGCCACGCCCGGCCCGCATGGCCGCAGGGCGCCGGCGCCCAGGCAAAGGCGCGCCTGATGCGTTGGGTGCGGCGCCGCGGCAGCCCGGTGCCCGGCAACCGCGTCGATCTGCTGCGCAACGGCCAGGAGTTCTTCCCCGCGCTGATCGAGGCGATCGACAGTGCGCAGGTCCATGTCGTCGTCGAGACGTACATCTACGCCGACGACGCCGTCGGCGCGCGCGTGAGCGATGCGCTGATTGCGGCGGCGCAGCGCGGCGTCGATGTGCGGCTGGTGATCGACGGATTCGGCGCGGGCGATATCCCCGTCGCACTCGTGGAGCGCCTGCGCGCGGGCGGCGTGCTGCTGGAAATCTATCGGCCGCTGCGCGGCTTCAAGCTGGCGCGCCGGCATCTGCGCCGATTGCATCGCAAGATTGCGGTGATAGATGGCAAAGTGGCCTTCGTCGGCGGCATCAACATCATCGACGATCACAACCACGGCCCGGTCGAGCTGCCCGAACTGGGCCCGCGCTACGATTTCGCGGTGCGCGTGCGCGGCCCGCTGGTGGCGCAGATTGCCTTGGCGTCGGCGCGGCTGTGGTTTCGCATTGCCCAGCGGCGCAGCCTGAGCGAGACGGCCACGGCCTTTGCCGAGGTGGAAACGCTGACGCGCGCCGCGCGTCAGGCGCGCAACGATATCCATGCCGACGGCGTGCCCGCCGCCTTGCTGCTGCGCGACAACCTGCGCAATCGCCGCACCATCGAACGCGAATACCTGTACGCGCTGGGCGCCGCGCGCAGCGACGTGATCCTGGCCAACGCGTATTTCCTGCCCGGACACAAGATGCGCCGCGCGCTGCTGGCCTGCCGCGAGCGCGGCGTGCGCGTGCGGCTGCTGTTGCAGGGGATGGTCGAGTACAAGCTCCAGCATTACGCCACCCATGCGCTCTATGCGCGCCTGCTGGAAGCCGGCGTCGAGATCTTCGAGTACGAAGCGAGCTTCCTGCACGCCAAGGTGGCGGTGGTGGACGACACGTGGGCGACCGTTGGCTCCAGCAACATGGATCCGTTCAGCCTGCTGCTGGCGCGCGAGGCCAATGTGGCGGTCTACGATGCGACCTTCGCCAATACGCTGCGCGCGCGCCTGGAACGCGCGATGGATCAGCGCAGCGCCCGCGTGATTCCGGAAGTCCACGCAAAGCTGCCGCGTTTGCGCCGTTTTGCCAATTGGGCCGCGTACTACGTGTTGCGTATGGGCGTCGTGATCGCGGGCGTGACCGGCCGCTACTGAACGCGCCGCAGGAGGCCACGGTAAGATACTGGCCGGCCGGCGCTGCGACGCCGCACCAGACCCGCGCGAACCAGCGCGCAGGGCGCGATTTCACGCGGTTTTTAAGCCGATGCTGCATTGCGCCGCAAACGGGCCGTGCCGCGCCGCCCGTTTAGAAACACGGGTCTAATTAAAAGCTTGATGCAGATCGGCCCCGCCAGAATAATCTGAACGACCGTTCTTTTTTGGCTTAGACTTCGTGCATTTACGATGGCTTTTTGCTGTCGAATGTGCCTGCCGAAAGCAGCGTCAGGCCAGCAAACGCCCCTGTTTCGGGGGCGCAAGGAACGGAGAGAAAACCATGCGACACCAGTCAGTCCGTCTTGAATCCGCCGCCGCACCTACGCCCTTGCGCAAGGGCGAGATGACGCGCGTGGCGATTCTCGATGCCGCACTGGAACTGTCGTCCCGCGACGGGCTTGAAGGGCTGACCATCGGCCTGCTCGCGGAACGCATGCAGATGAGCAAGAGCGGCGTGTTCGCGCATTTTGGTTCGCGCGAAGACCTGCAGGTGGAAGTGGTGCGCGAGTATCACCGCCGGTTCGAGCAGGAGGTGTTCTACCCCTCGCTGCAGGAGCCGCGCGGTCTGCCTCGCCTGTGGTCGATGGTGCGGCGCTGGATGGAAAAGCGCATCCAGGAAGTGACCACCGGCTGCATCTACATCAGCGGGGCGGTCGAGTACGACGATCGCGCGGAAAGCCCGGTACGTGACGAACTCGTCAAGAGCGTGACGATCTGGCGGGCCGCGCTGATGCGTGCCATCGACCAGGCAAAGGAAGAGGGGCACCTGCGCGCGGATTGCGATCCGCGCCTGATGCTGTTCGAAATGTACAGCCTTGAACTAGGCTTGCATCACGACGCCCGTTTCTTGCGCCTGCCGGACAGTGCCGAGCTTGCCATGGTCGCGCTCAACAAACTGATTCAGTCTTACCGTACCTGAGCCGTCCGGCAACGGCCGCACCATGCCCCGGCAGGGGCGTGCGGCACGCGCGTGTGGCGGCATTGAAAACCTCCAAGGAGTCTTTGATGGGCCAGTACACCGCACCGTTGCGCGACATGCAGTTCGTGCTCCACGAACTGCTCGGCGCAGAAGCCGAACTCAAGGCGATGCCGCAGCACGCGGACATCGACGCGGACACCATCAACCAGGTCATCGAAGAAGCGGGCAAGTTCTGCGCGGACGTGGTGTTCCCGCTGAACCAGCCGGGCGACCGCGAAGGCTGCACCTACGTCGGCGATGGCGTGGTGCGCGCGCCCAAGGGCTTCAAGGAAGCCTACCAGCAGTACGTGGAAGCCGGCTGGCCGGCGCTGGCGTGCGATCCCGAATTCGGCGGCCAGGGCCTGCCGATCGTCGTCAACAACGCGCTGTACGAGATGCTGAACTCGGCCGGCCAGGCGTGGACGATGTACCCGGGCCTGTCGCACGGCGCGTATGAAGCGCTGCACGCACATGGCACGCCGGAACTGAAGCAGACCTACCTGCCCAAGCTGGTGTCGGGCGTGTGGACCGGCACGATGTGCCTGACCGAGCCGCATTGCGGCACCGACCTTGGCATCCTGCGCACCAAGGCCGAACCGCAGGCCGACGGCTCGTACGCCATCACGGGCACCAAGATCTTCATCTCCGCCGGCGAACACGACCTGGCCGAGAACATCATCCACCTGGTGCTGGCCCGCCTGCCGGACGCCCCGCAAGGCACCAAGGGCATCTCGCTGTTCGTCGTGCCGAAGTTCATCCCCGATGCCAGCGGCAATCCGGGCGAGCGCAACGGCATCAAGTGCGGCTCGATCGAGCACAAGATGGGCATCCACGGCAATGCCACCTGCGTGATGAACCTGGACGGCGCGCGCGGCTGGCTGGTCGGCGAGGCCAACAAGGGCCTGAACGCGATGTTCGTGATGATGAACGCCGCGCGCCTGGGCGTCGGCGCGCAAGGCCTGGGCCTGACCGAAGTGGCGTACCAGAATTCGGTCGCCTATGCGAAGGATCGCCTGCAGATGCGCGCGCTGACCGGCCCGAAGGCGCCGGACAAGCCGGCCGACCCGATCATCGTGCATCCTGATGTGCGCCGCATGTTGCTCACGCAGAAGGCCTATGCCGAGGGCGGCCGCGCCTTCAGCTACTGGACCGCGCTGCAGATCGACCGCGAGCTGTCGCATCCCGATGAAGCGGTGCGCAAGGAAGCCGCCGACCTGGTGGCGCTGCTCACGCCGGTGATCAAGGCATTCCTGACCGACAACGCGTTCACGTCGACCAACGAAGGCATGCAGGTGTTCGGCGGCCACGGCTACATCGCCGAGTGGGGCATGGAGCAATATGTGCGCGACGCCCGCATCAACATGATCTACGAAGGCACCAACACGATTCAGGCGCTGGATCTGCTGGGCCGCAAGATCCTCGGCGACATGGGCGCCAAGTTGAAGGCCTTTGGCAAGATCGTGCAGGAATTCGTCGAGGCCGAGGGCACCAACGAGGCGATGCAGGAGTTCGTCAACCCGCTGGCCGACATCGGCGACAAGGTGCAGAAGCTGACGATGGAAATCGGCATGAAGGCGATGGGCAACCCCGACGAAGTCGGCGCCGCGGCCGTGCCTTACCTGCGCGTCGTGGGCCATCTGGTGTTCTCGTACTTCTGGGCGCGCATGGCCAAGATCGCGCTGGAAAAGCAGGACAGCGGCGACAAGTTCTACGTCAGCAAGCTGGCCACCGCGCGTTTCTACTTTGCCAAGCTGCTGCCCGAAACCGCGGCGGAAATCCGCAAGGCGCGCGCCGGCAGTGCCACGCTGATGGCGCTTGACGCCGACCTGTTCTGATCTGAACGACCGACGGCCGGCAGGGGCGGAGCGGTTGGCGGGCCATGCGTGGCGCGCCGTAACCCGAAGCCCTTGCCGCAACTGCCCTGCCGCCCGGACGGCAGGGACGCGAGCACACCGAACGCTCGAATACTTCTCTCCCAAACGCTCACTCTCCAAGGAGCGCGCATGTCCAATTTCATCGTCAAGAAGGTCGCCGTGCTGGGTGCCGGCGTCATGGGCGCGCAGATCGCCGCCCACCTCGTCAACGCCCGAGTGCCCGTGGTGCTGTTCGACCTGCCGGCCAAGGAAGGCCCGAAGAGCGGCATCGCGCTGCGTGCCATCGAAAACCTGAAGAAGCTGTCGCCCGCGCCGCTCGGCATCAAGGACGAAGCGGGCCTGATCCGCGCCGCCAACTACGAGGACGACATCGAGCTGCTCAAGGAATGCGACCTGGTGATCGAGGCGATCGCCGAGCGCATGGACTGGAAGCACGACCTGTACAGGAAGGTGGCGCCGCATCTGGCGCCTAATGCGATTTTCGCGACCAATACGTCGGGCCTGTCGATCACGGCGCTGTCCGATGGCTTCGACGACAACCTCAAGGCGCGCTTCTGCGGCGTGCACTTCTTCAATCCGCCGCGCTACATGCATCTGGTGGAACTGATCCCCACCGCCACCACGCAGCCCGAGATCCTCGACCGCCTGGAAGCCTTCCTGACCACGTCGCTGGGCAAGGGCGTGGTGCGCGCCAAGGATACGCCGAACTTCATCGCCAATCGCGTCGGCATCTTCTCGATCCTGGCCGTGTTTGCCGAAGCCGAGAAATTCGGCATCCCGTTCGATATCGTCGACGACCTGACCGGCACCAAGCTGGGCCGCGCCAAGTCGGCCACGTTCCGCACCGCCGACGTGGTGGGGCTGGACACCATGGCCCACGTGATCAAGACCATGCAGGACGGGCTGGCCAACGACCCGTTCGCGCCGGTGTACAAGACGCCAGCCGTGCTCAAGGGGCTGGTCGACGCGGGCGCGCTGGGCCAGAAGACCGGCGCCGGCTTCTACAAGAAGGAAGGCAAGCTGATCAAGGTGCTGGACGCCAAGACCGGCCAGTACGTGGAATCGGGCAAGAAAGCCGACGAGATCGTCGTGCGCATGCTCAAGAAGGATCCGGCCGAACGCATCAAGCTGCTGCGCGAATCGACCAATCCGCAGGCGCAGTTCCTGTGGGGCGTGTTCCGCGACGTGTTCCACTACATCGCCGTGTATCTGGAACAGATCGCCGGTTCGGCGGCCGACATCGACCTGGCGATCCGCTGGGGCTTCGGCTGGAATTCCGGCCCGTTCGAAGACTGGCAGGCGGCGGGCTGGAAGCAGGTGGCCGAGTGGGTCAAGGAAGATATCGACGCTGGGCGCGCGCTGGCGAACGTGCCGCTGCCCGCGTGGGTGTTTGACGGCGCGGTGGCCGAGAACGGCGGCGTGCATGGCGCGCAGGGTTCGTGGTCGCCGGCCGCCAGCGCGTTCGTCAAGCGCGCCGACCTGCCGGTCTACGCGCGCCAGGTTTTCCGGGCCGCACTCAAGGGCACCGAAGCGGCCGATCCGCGCCGTGCCGGCAAGACCATCGAAGAGAACGACGGCGCGCGCATCTGGACCAGCGATGGCGCCGACGATGTGCTGATCATCTCGTTCAAGGGCAAGATGAACACGATCGGCCCCGACGTGCTCGACACCATCGTGCGCGCCGTGGAACTGGCCGAAGCCGAATACAAGGGACTGGTGGTGTGGCAGCCGACATCGCTGCAGCTGGGCGCGCCCGGTGGTCCGTTCTCGGCGGGCGCCAACCTCGAGGCCGCCATGCCGGCCTTCATGATGGGCGGTGCCAAGGGCACCGAGCCGTTCGTGAAGAAGTTCCAGGACACCATGATGCGCGTGAAGTACGCCGCGGTGCCGGTGGTGCCGGCGGTGTCCGGTATCGCGCTGGGCGGCGGTTGCGAACTGATGCTGCATTCGGCCCGGCGCGTGGTCGCGTTGGAAAGCTACGTGGGCCTGGTCGAAGTGGGCGTCGGCCTGGTGCCTGCCGGCGGCGGCCTCAAGGAAGCCGCGATTGCCGCCGCGCGGGCCGCACAGGCCGCCGGCAGCACCAACTACCTGAACTTCGTCACCAACCGCTTCCAGGCCGCGGCCATGGCGCGCGTGTCGACTTCGGCGCTGGAGGCGCAGCAGATTGGTTACGTCCAGCCGACCGATACGATCGTCTACAACGTCCACGAACTGCTGTACGTGGCGCAGAGCGAAGTGCGCGCGCTGGCCAACGCCGGCTATCGTGCGCCGCTGCCGGGCCAGCTGATTCCGGTGGCCGGCCGCTCGGGCATCGCCACGATCAAGGCGTCGCTCGTGAACATGCGCGACGGCAACTTCATCTCGGCGCACGATTTCCTGATCGCCACGCGCATTGCCGAAGTGGTCTGCGGCGGCGACGTGGAGGCAGGCTCGCTGGTCAGCGAGGACTGGCTGCTGGCGCTGGAACGCAAGGCATTCATCGACCTGCTGGGCAACGGCAAGACGCAGGAGCGCATCATGGGCATGCTGCAGACGGGCAAGCCGGTGCGCAACTGATCAGGCCAACGAGGAACCGACATCATGAAACAACTGCAAGACGCCTACATCGTCGCGGCCACGCGTTCGCCGATCGGCAAAGCCCCGAAGGGCGCGTTCAAGAACACTCGTCCCGACGATCTGCTGGCGACGATCCTGAAGGCCGCCGTGGCCCAGGTGCCGAGCCTGGACCCGGCGCTGATCGAGGACGCGATCGTTGGCTGCGCGATTCCCGAAGCCCAGCAGGGCCTGAACGTGGCGCGCATCGGCGCGCTGCTGGCGGGTTTGCCGAATACCGTCGGCGGCATCACGGTGAACCGTTTCTGCGCCTCGGGCCTGTCCGCGGTGGCCATGGCGGCCGACCGCATCCGCGTCGGCGAATCGGATGTGATGATTGCCGCGGGCGTGGAATCGATGAGCATGGTGCCGATGATGGGCAATTCGCCGTCGATGTCGCCGTCGATTTTCGAGCGCGACGAGAACGTCGGGATTGCCTATGGCATGGGCCTGACCGCCGAAAAGGTGGCCACGCAGTGGAAGGTGAGCCGCGAAGACCAGGACGCGTTTTCGCTGGCGTCGCACCAGAAGGCCATCGCTGCCCAGCAGGCCGGTGAATTCGGCGACGAGATCACTCCGATCGAAGTCGTCGAGAAATTTCCCGATCTCGCCACGGGGCAGGTCAGCGTCAAGACGCGCACCATCTCGCTCGACGAAGGGCCGCGCCCTGATACGTCGGCCGAAGGACTGGGCAAGCTGCGCGCGGTGTTCGCCAACAAGGGCAGCGTGACGGCCGGCAACAGCTCGCAAACCTCGGATGGCGCCGGCGCGCTGATCCTCGTATCGGAAAAGATCCTCAAGCAGTTCAACCTGGTGCCGCTCGCGCGCTTTGTCTCGTTTGCGGTGCGCGGCGTGCCGCCGGAGATCATGGGGATCGGTCCGAAGGTGGCGATTCCCGCCGCGCTGAAGGCCGGAGGGTTGACGCAGGACCAGATCGAATGGATCGAACTGAACGAGGCATTTGCTGCGCAGTCGCTGGCGGTGATGCGCGATCTCGATCTCGATCCGTCGCGTGTGAACCGCATGGGCGGCGCGATTGCGCTGGGCCATCCGCTCGGCGCGACGGGCGCGATCCGCTCGGCAACCGTGGTGCACGCGCTGCGTCGCCACAACATGAAGTACGGCATGGTGACCATGTGCGTGGGAACGGGCATGGGCGCTGCTGGAATCTTCGAGCGCGTATAACAAAAACGCGCCGCAGGGACGGCCGCCTCACGGGCGAGCCGTCCCGACCTTCGATCAGATGAAGAAATGTATGGACACGAAGATGCCAACACGTTGACGCACTGACCCGGAGGAGAACAAGAAATGCAGGAGACAGCCATTCTGGCCGACGCGGCATGCGACATGCCGCGCACGCTGATGGACGCGTTGGGCGTCCGCACCATTCCGTTCCGGATTCGCGCTGGCGATCGCTTTGTCGCCGATACGCGCGACGAGGCGGCCTTGCCCGATCTCTATCAGCAGTATCTGGTCGGCAAGCAGGATCATTACGCCGAATCGATTCCGCTGCTCGAACGCGAACTCGAAGACCATCTGCTCAGGAACGTGGTGGCGCAATGCGACCGCGCGATCCTGCTGACCATCGCCAGCAGCCGCAGCAAGCTGTATGCGAACGCCACCGGCGCGGTGGTGGGCACGGTCGCGCGCAGTTTCAAGCTGCGCAAGGACGCGGGGCGCAGCGGGCTGTTCGATCTCACCGTGATCGATACCGGCGCGATCGGCCCGGGCCAGGCGCTGATCGTGCGCGAGGCCGCGCGCATGCTGGCAGGCGGGGCCAGCGCGGCAGCGGTGGTCGATGCGGTGGAAAATCGCCTGCGCGACGCGGCGCATATGTTCCTGATTCCCGACGAGCTGTTGTACATGTACACGCGCGCCAAGCTCAAGGGCGAGCACAGCATCACGTGGGGCCGCTATATGCTGGGCAGCGCATTCAATATCCGCCCGGTGATCCGCATGCATCGCGGCGCAACCGAGGCGATTGCCAAGGCGCGCGGCACCGACGAAGGCATCCGTCGCCTGTTGGGTCATGCCGAAACGTGCATCCGCGCCGGATGCCTGATGACACCGACGATCGCAGCCGCCTATGCGGGCGACATCGATGACGTGACGGCGTGGCCGGCCTGGCAATCGCTGGCCGATGCGGCCGCCGCGCATGACGTAGAGCTGATGCTCGCGCCCATGAGCCTGACCGTCGCGCTCAATGTTGGCGCGGGCGCGTTCGGCTTGAGTTATCTTTCCGAGACGCCGCCACCGTTTGCGTGAGCGGCAAACATCGAATTCCCACTGGAGACGAGGAAGACATGAGCATTACCACCCGCATCGAGCAGGGCGTGCTGACCATTGGTTTCGATCGCATCGACAAGATGAACGCCATCACCGCGGCGATGTACCAGACCATGGCCGATGCGCTGCGCGACGCCGAAGGCGACAACGCCGTGCGCGTGATCGTGATCGAGGGCAAGCCGGAAATCTTCACGGCCGGCAACGACCTCGAAGACTTCATGAAGCGTCCGCCCACCCATGAAGAAGGCGGCGCGCCCGCGCCGGTGTTTCAGTTTCTCCACGCCATCAGCCACGCCACCAAGCCTGTGGTTGCGTCGGTCAGCGGCGCGGCGGTGGGCATCGGCACCACGCTGCTGCTGCATTGCGATCTGGTCTACGCGTCGGACACCGCGCGGCTGTCGCTGCCGTTCGTGCAGTTGGGGCTGTGCCCGGAAGCCGCGTCGAGCCTGCTGCTGCCGCGCCTGGTCGGCTATCAGCGCGCCGCCGAGAAACTGCTGCTGGGCGAGGCATTCAGCGCGCAGGAAGCGCACGTCATGGGGCTGGTGACGAAGGTGCTGCCCGCTGCTGAACTGGCGGACCACGTGCGTCAGCAGGCGGCCAAGCTGGCGGCGCTGCCGGCGTCTTCGCTGCGTGAAACCAAGCGTCTGATGAAGGGCGACGACACGCCGGCAGTCGAGAAGAAGATGGCGGAGGAAGGCGAGGTGTTCCGCCGCATGCTGCTGGCCGCCGAAGCGAAGGAGGCGTTCACCGCATTCTTCGAAAAGCGCAAGCCGGACTTCTCGAAGTTCGACTGAAACTTGCGGCCTTGCGCCGCAAGCAACCGTACGTCCCTGGCCCGCTCGGGCGAGGGACGCCTGCCAATCGGCGCACCGCTCAGGCCGTCGGCAATTCGCGCGGCGAGCGGCTTTCGTCGGTGGCCACGTAGGTCAGCGTGGCTTCGGTCACCTTGACGATCTCATGGCTGTGGCGCATGCGCTGGGCGTAGACTTCGACCGACACCGTGATCGAGGTGCGGCCGGTCTTCACGATGTCAGCGTAGAAACTGACCAGATCGCCCACAAACACCGGGTGCTTGAACAGGAACGAGTTGACCGCCACGGTGGCCACGCGGCCCTGCGCGCGCTCGACCGCGGGGATCGAGCCGGCAATATCGACCTGCGCCATGATCCAGCCGCCGAACACGTCGCCGTGCACGTTGGCATCGGCGGGCATCGGCACCACGCGCAATGCGGGGTTCTTGCCGCGAGGAAGTTCGGAAATGGGGGCGGATGTGGACATGGTGTCGATCGAGGAGAGGGGGAAATACGGGGCGTTCATGGGGCGGGCGGGGCACGGTCTGCCGGACCTGGCGTTCTCTGCGACAATCGCGGCATTGGCCTGAATTCTAACGTATGCGCCGCTACTCCACGACCGCCGAGCCCGTCCCCACGCCGCCGGCAAACACGCTGTTCAAAGACGCGGGCGCTCCCCGCAGCGACTGGCAGACCGTCCGCAACCTGCTGCCCTATGTATGGCACTACAAGTGGCGTGTGATGCTGGCGCTGGCGTGCCTGGTGGCCGCCAAGGTGGCCAATCTGGGCGTGCCGGTGCTGATGAAGAAGCTTGTCGACAGCATGGACGTGAAGGCCGGCGACGCCGCCGCGCTGCTGGTGGTGCCGGTGGGCCTGATCGTCGCCTACGGCGTGCTGCGCCTTTCCGGCTCGCTGTTCACGGAGTTGCGCGAGATCCTCTTTTCGAAGGTCACGCAAAGCGCGGTCAGGGAGATCGCGCTGCAGGTGTTTCGTCATCTGCATGCACTGTCGCTGCGCTTTCATCTGGATCGACAGACCGGCGGTATGAGCCGCGATATCGAACGCGGCACGCGCGGCATCCAGTCGCTGATCTCGTATTCGCTGTACAGCATCCTGCCCACGCTGGTGGAAATGTCGCTGGTGATCGGCTTCTTCTTCCTGCACTACGACATCTGGTTTGCCGCGATCACGCTGTGCGCGCTGGCCAGCTATATCGGCTTCACGATCGTGGTGACCGAGTGGCGCACGCATTTCCGGCGCAAGATGAACGAACTCGATTCGCGCGCCAACCAGAAGGCGATCGATTCGCTGCTCAATTTCGAGACGGTCAAATACTTCGGCAACGAGGAATACGAAGCGCGCCGTTACGACGAGAACCTGCGCACCTACCGCGCCGCCGCGATTCGGTCGCAGAATTCGCTTTCGCTGCTCAATTTCGGCCAGCAGGCGATCATCGCGGTCGGGCTGATCCTGATCCTGTGGCGCGCCACGGTTGGCGTGGCCGCCGGCAAGCTCACGCTCGGCGATCTCGTGCTGGTCAACACGCTGATGATCCAGCTCTATATCCCGCTGAATTTCCTCGGCGTGATCTATCGCGAAATCAAGCAGGCGACCACCGACATGGACCGCATGTTCGTGCTGCTGGGCACCAACCAGGAAGTGGCCGACGCGCCCGGTGCGCCCGCGTTGCGCGTCGACGGCGCCCAGGTGCGATTCCGCCATGTCGGCTTCGGCTACGAAACCAATCGCGTGATCCTTGACGATGTCGATTTCACGATCGCCGCCGGCACCACGACCGCGGTGGTCGGGCACAGCGGATCGGGCAAGTCGACGCTGGCGCGTCTGCTGTTCCGCTTCTACGACGTGACCACGGGCAGCATCGAAATCGACGGCCAGGATATCCGGCGCGTGCGCCAGGCCGACTTGCGCGCGTCGATCGGCATCGTGCCGCAGGATACGGTGCTGTTCAACGACAGCATCTACTACAACATCGCCTATGGCCGGCCCGACGCCTCGCGCGAGGAAGTCATCGAGGCCGCACGCGCCGCGCAGATCGACCACTTCATTCGCGAACTGCCGCAGGGCTACGACACGCCGGTGGGCGAGCGCGGGCTGAAGCTGTCGGGCGGCGAGAAGCAGCGCGTGGCCATCGCGCGCACGCTGCTCAAAAATCCCGCAATCCTGGTGTTCGACGAAGCCACCTCGGCGCTCGATTCGCGCACCGAGCAGGCCATCCAGGCCGAACTGATGCGGCTGGCGCAGAATCGAACCACGCTGCTGATCGCGCACCGGCTTTCCACGGTGGTGCATGCCGATCAGATTCTCGTGATGGATCACGGCCGCATCATCGAACGCGGCACGCACGCAGACCTGATGCGCGCCAACGGCCGCTACGCCGAAATGTGGCACATCCAGGCGCGCAACGCCGCCAAGGGCGCGCCCGATGCGGAAGCGCTGGCGGTCGACGTCGGCGACGCCACGCAGGACGCCTGATCCGCAAAAAACGCCGCCTCGGATTGTCGACAATCCTGCGCGGCAAGTCGCGCTGACACGGGCGCGCGCACAATCGTGGTTCGTCAATGCACCGCGCGCACGCCTCGCTTCGGTGCGCGATTGCCCCATGCGGGGCTGGCACGGCCCTTGCGAAAAGTCCTTCCCAGAGAGATCAACTACTGGAGAAGGTTCATGCCGCAATCCCCTGTGCGCCGTCATCTGCTGAAGCTGTGCACCGCATTGAGCACCACGATGGTGCTGTCGACACTCTGCGCTGGCACCGCGCAGGCGCAAGCTGCGACGAAGATCCGCTTCCAGCTCGACTGGCGTTTCGAAGGCCCGTCCGCGCTGTTTCTGCTCGGCGAACAGAAGGGCTACTACAAGGCCGAAAAGCTCGACGTATCGATCGACGCCGGCAACGGCTCCGGCAACGTGGTCAACCGCGTGGCGTCGGGAACCTATGACATGGGCTTTGCCGACCTGGCGTCCGTGATGGAGTTCTACGGCAACAACCCGGACGCGAAGAACAAGCCGGTGGCCGTGATGATGGTCTACAACAACACGCCGGCGGCCGTGCTGGCGCTGAAGAAGTCGGGCATCAAGTCGCCGCGCGACCTGGCCGGCAAGAAGCTCGGCGCACCGGTGTTCGACGCGGGCCGCCGC
>Ga0209023_10003724_pt1 | contig 17886 bp, 12 predicted proteins | sample LakOneMetagenome_FD_187468 | JGI IMG/M metagenome (GOLD analysis project Ga0209023, IMG submission 187468) | Freshwater and sediment microbial communities from Lake Erie, Canada (SPAdes) (version 2) | ecosystem: Environmental > Aquatic > Freshwater > Lentic | place: Lake Erie, Canada... | reverse complement strand
TGTCGTGAAGGCTCAGCGCGTGCGCGAGCACACGCACCTGTCCGGCAATCTCGCCCGCCGTGAGATTGCGCACCAGCCCCATCTTGCCTGTCAGGCAGAACGCGCAGGCCATGGCGCATCCCACCTGTGTGGAGATGCAGAAGGTCATGCCCGGGGTGTCGGGAATGAAGACCGACTCGATGTGTACGCCGTCTGCCAGCCCGAACAGGAACTTCTCGGTGCCGTCCGACGATGTCTCGCGCGTTACGAGGGCCGGTGTCGAGATGCGGCAATCGTGCTCGAGCGCGGCGCGCAGCCCTTTTGGTAGATCCGTCATGGCGCCGACGTCGGTCACGCCGCGCTTGTAGATCCAGGAGAAGACCTGGCGCGCACGAAAACGCTCCTGGCCGCGGGCGGTCAGGGCCGCCTCGAGCTCCGCGAGGTCGAGTTCGGCCAGATCGACCGGGCGGGTCACGGTATCTTCCACGCTGGGAACCACTTCCACGATTCACTGATCTTAGCGTGGGTGTCCAGCAGGGCCGTCAGGCAGGGCGGAGTTCTTGCCCGACGGCACCTGCCGTGCTATATTTCGGAAGGTTGGCTTGTAATTCCTTTCTAGTCAATGCTTTGCGGCGCTTGCTGCCGCGGGCGTAACCGACCGAACCCTCTTTCGCAGCAACGAGTCGAGTCCTTGTCGAATTCACCCATCGTCCGCGACGCGCTCGATAACGGCCTTCGCATTCTCACCGAGCCGATGCGACAGGTGCGTTCGGTCAGCATCGGCGTGTGGCTTGCGCGCGGGTCGCGGCATGAGACGGCCGAGCAGAGCGGCATCGCCCATTTCGTCGAGCACATGCTCTTCAAGGGCACAGCCACGCGCAGCGCCGAAGACATTGCGCAGGCCATTGACTCGATTGGTGGTCAACTCGACGCGTTCACCGCGAAGGAATACGCGAGCTACTACATCAAGGTGCTCGACGAGCATCTGCCGCGGGCGCTCGACGTCCTCTCCGACCTTGTGCTCAATCCGGCCTTCAACCCGGACGATGTCGAGCGAGAGAAGAAGGTCATCCTCGAAGAAATCAAAATGGTCGAGGACACGCCAGATGACCTGGTACACGAGCTGTTCACGCAGGGATTCTGGGAAGACCATCCGCTCGGACGCCCCATTCTCGGGACGCGCGAAACCGTGGAGTCGTTCACGGCGGAGTCGCTGCGCGACTATTTCCAGAGCACGTACACGCCTGGCAATTTGATCGTGTCGGCCGTGGGCAATCTCGAACACGACAACGTCCGCCAGCTGATTGACGCGCGTTTTGGTCATCTGCGCTCGGCTGACGGCGCCGCCGTCGAGACGGTGCCGCAGGTGGTTGCGAAGGTGCTCATTCGCCAGAAGGAACTCGAGCAGAGCCACGTCTGCCTCGGCACGAGCAGCTACCAGCAGGATCACGAGAACCGTTACGCGAGCTACGTGCTCAACACGCTGCTTGGCGGCTCGATGAGCTCGCGGCTGTTCCAGAACGTCCGCGAGAAGCGCGGTCTGGCGTACGCCGTCTTCTCAGGCATGAGCGCCTATCGCGACGCCGGGTCGTTCACCATCTACGCGGGATGCGCAAACGAAGCCGTCGGCGAAGTGGTCGATCTCGTTGTCGAGGAGATGCGCGGCGTGAAGCGGGCACTCGTGCCGGACGCCGAGTTGCAGCGAGCGAAGGATCATCTCAAGGGCAGTTTGATGCTGAGCCTCGAGAACACCGCGAGCCGCATGTCGCACATCGCGCGTCAGGAAATCTATTTCAATCGCCAGGTTGGTCTGGACGAAACGCTGGAAGGTGTCGAGGGCGTGAGCGCCCAGGACGTCCAGCAGGTCGCCACCGACCTGTTCCAGAACGGTTCGATGTCGGCGACTGTACTCGGCAACGTGAACGGTTTGCAGATTCCGCACGCGCGACTCGATTTACAATAGGGCCCCTATTCACCACACACGCCAGCGAGTTGTCAGGAGGATGACGTCGGCGGGCGCTCTCCGCTCGGAGGGCAGGTTTGCCGGTTGGTTGTCCCTCGCTGTCATGAGTGTCCTCAACAGCAGGAATCCGGAGTGATCCAGCGCTACACACACCCTGAAATGGGGCGAATCTGGAGCGACCAGCGTCGGTACGAAACCTGGTTGCTCGTGGAATCCGCCGCGGCTGAAGCCATGGCCGCCGCCGGGATCGTCCCTCCTCAAGCCGCGCGCGACATTCGCGAGCGCGGTGCCTTCGACATCAGCCGCATCGAGGAAATCGAGCAGGTCACCCAACACGACGTCATTGCCTTCACGACGGCGGTGGCCGAAAAGGTGGGCGATTCGGCGCGGTGGATGCATTTCGGCATGACCTCGTCGGATGTCATCGACACGGCGCAGGCGCTGCAGATGCGCGAGGCGTGCGACGTCATTCTTCGCGACCTCGACGGTCTGTCGGAGGCGATTCGCGAGCGTGCCTTCGAGCACCGCATGACGCCGATGATCGGCCGCACGCACGGCGTGCATGCCGAGCCGATGACGCTCGGGTTGAAGCTCGCGCTCTGGTTCGCTGAAACGCAGCGCGACATCGAGCGTGTTCGACGCGCCCGCGCGGTGGTGTCGGTTGGCAAGCTGTCAGGCGCTGTCGGTACCTTCGCGCACCTGCCGCCTTCGATCGAAGCGGACGTGTGTGCGCGGCTCGGACTCGAGGCGGCGCCGGTCGCCTCGCAGGTCATTCAGCGCGATCGTCACGCCGAACTGATGTCTGCGCTGGCCATTACGGCGGCCACGCTCGAGAAGATCGCCCTCGAGATCCGCGGGCTTCAGAAGACGGAGCTTGGCGAGATCGAAGAGCCCTTCGCCAAAGGCCAGAAGGGCTCGTCGGCCATGCCGCACAAGCGCAACCCGATTGGCTGCGAACAGATCGTCGGCATGGCGAGGCTCATTCGCGCCAACTGCCATGCGGCGTTCGAGAACATCGCGCTCTGGCATGAGCGCGACATCTCGCACTCGTCGGTGGAACGCGTCATCCTGCCAGACAGCTTCATTGCGCTCGATCACATGCTGCGGCGTCTGACGCGCATCGTGAAGGGAATGGTGGTCTATCCCGAGCGCATGCTCGAGAACCTCGGTCGCTCACGCGGCGTGGTGTTCTCAGGCACGGTGCTGCTCGAGCTCGCCAAGAAGGGCATTTCGCGCGAACAGGCGTACGAGTGGGTACAGCGCAACGCAATGCGCTCGTTCAACGAGCAGCTCGATTTCAAGCAGCTGCTGCTTGCCGACGCCGACGTGACGCGCGTGCTTCCGCCAGCCGAGATCGAACGGGCGTTCGATCTGCACGAACAGTTTCAGCATGTGAACCACGTGTTCGACCGGGTGTTCAGCCCGGCGGCCGTGGCGCAATCAAAGGGATAGGCCATGCGCGCGCGAGTCTTCGTGACGTTGAAGAAGTCGGTGTTCGACCCGCAGGGGCAGACCATCGCCGACGCCCTGCATTCGATGGGCTACGGCGGAGTTGACGATGTGCGACAGGGCAAGTACTTCGAGCTCGATCTCGCAACGGCCGATGCCGCGGAAGCTCGCGCGCTCGCCTCGGAGATTGCCGACAAGCTGCTGGCCAACCCGGTGATCGAGAGCTACCGGGTCGACGTCGAGTAACACAGGACAAGTCATGACATTCGCGGTGATCGTCTTCCCCGGATCCAACTGCGACCAGGACGCGTACCACGCGGCCACGACGGTCCTCGGCCAGCACGCCGAACTCATCTGGCACAAGGATACGGACCTCAAGGGTGCCGACGCGGTGATTCTGCCGGGCGGATTTGCGCACGGCGATTACCTGCGCACCGGCGCCATGGCGCGCTTCTCGCCCATCATGCCCGCCGTGAAGGCGTTTGCCGAGCGTGGCGGTCCCGTCATCGGCATCTGCAACGGCTTCCAGGTCTTGCTCGAGTCGGGCCTTCTGCCAGGTGCGATGCTTCGCAACAAGGGCCTGAAGTACCGCTGCGAGTTCGTCAACATCCGCGTCGAGCAGACCGACACGCCGTTCACCAACGCGGCGCATGTTGGACAGGTGCTGTCGATCCCCATCGGTCACGGCGAAGGCAACTACTACGCGCCGCCCGAGGTCGTGGAGCGGTTCGAAGCCAATCGACAGGTGTTGTTCCGCTACTGCACGCCGACAGGCGAGTTGACGGACGCTGCCAATCCGAACGGGTCCATCCATTCGATTGCTGGTATCTGCAACGAGCGCCGCAATGTCGTCGGCATGATGCCGCATCCCGAGCGTGCCTGTGAGTCGGTGCTCGGCGGTACTGACGGGCGGGTGATTCTCGACTCCATCGTGAAGGCGTTCGCAACGGCATGAGCATCGATTCCCAGATTCTGGAACGCCACGGCATCAAGCCCGACGAGTACGAACGCATCGTCTCGTTCATGGGACGCGAGCCGAACCTGACCGAGCTTGGCATCTTCTCGGTGATGTGGTCCGAGCACTGCAGCTACAAGAGTTCGCGCGTCCACCTCCGCACGCTGCCGACCGAAGGTCCGCAGGTGCTGCAGGGCCCGGGCGAGAATGCCGGCGCCATCGACATCGGCGACGGGCTCGCGGCTGTCTTCAAGATCGAATCGCACAATCACCCCTCGTTCATCGAGCCCTACCAGGGCGCGGCGACTGGCGTTGGCGGCATCATTCGCGACATCTTCACGATGGGGGCGCGGCCGATTGCGCTGATGGATTCGCTGCGGTTCGGCGCGCTCGATGCGCCGGGAACGAAGCGTCTCCTCGAAGGTGTGGTGGCTGGCATTGCCGGCTACGGCAACAGCATTGGCATTCCGACGATCGGCGGCGAGGTCTACTTCGAGCCGAGCTACGCCGGCAACTGCCTGGTCAACGTGTTCTGCCTGGGTGTTGCGAGGACGAGCGACATCATCAAGGGTGTCGCGTCAGGCGTGGGCAACCCGGTGTACTACGTCGGCGCAAAGACGGGACGCGACGGCATCCACGGCGCGACGATGGCGTCGGCGGAGTTCGATGACAAGTCGGCCGAGAAGCGGCCCGCCGTGCAGGTGGGCGACCCCTTCATGGAGAAGCTGCTCCTCGAGGCGTGCCTCGAGGTGATGAAGACCGATGCGCTCGTCGGCATCCAGGACATGGGAGCAGCCGGCCTGACGTGCTCCACGACGGAGATGGGTTCGCGCGGCGGCGCAGGTGTCGAGATCGACACGGCACTGGTGCCCCAGCGCGAAACCGGCATGACGCCGTACGAAATCATGCTCTCCGAGTCGCAGGAACGCATGCTTCTCGTCGTCAAGCGCGGACGCGAAGCGGAAGTCGAACGCGTCTTCGAGAAGTGGGACCTCCATGCCGTCCACATCGGCGAGGTGACCGACGACGGGATGTTGCGTGTGAAGCATCACGGCGAAGTGGTTGCCGAAATCCCCAATCGCGCGTTGACCGACGAAGCTCCGGTCTACCACCGACCGATGGCTCGCCCGGCGGATATCGACGAGATTCAGCAGCTCGATCTCAACGCCCTCCAGGATGCGGCCTCGCCCAGCGAGACGCTTGTGCGCTTGCTCTCAACCGGAAACATTGCGAGCAAGCAGTGGTTGTATCGACAGTACGACCACATGGTGCAGACCAACACGGTGAATGCACCCGGCGTTGGCGCCGGCGTCGTGCGCGTCAAGGGCACTGAACGCGCGCTGGCCATGTCGGTCGACTGCAACGGCCGGTACGGCGTGCTTGACCCGAAGCAGGGGGCCAAGCTGGCCGTCGCCGAAGCGTCACGCAACGTCGCCTGCGCTGGAGCCACACCGCTGGCCACGACCAATTGCCTGAACTTCGGCAACCCGGAGAAGCTGAACATCATGTGGCAGTTCGGTCAGGCCGTGGAAGGCATCGGCGAAGCCTGCCGTGCGCTCGATGTACCGATTACCGGCGGCAACGTCTCGCTCTACAACGAGACCGACGGCAAGGCCATCTATCCCACACCGACCATCGGCATCGTCGGCATGATTGACCATGCGGACCGTGTGCTGACGCGGCGCTTCACCTGCTCGGGTGATGTGGTCGTGCTGCTTGGTGAAGGACACGGCGAACTCGGCGGAAGCGAATATCTGAAGACGGTGCATGGCCTGGTGCGGGGTGTACCGCCATCGCTCGATCTGTCGCGCGAACGCGCGCTGCAGCGCTTACTGATCAGTCTCGCGGATGGGCGCCTCGTGCACTCAGCGCACGACTGTTCGGACGGCGGGCTTGCGGTCACGCTCGCCGAATGCACGTTCGGCAACGGCGGCATTGGCGCCGAGGTCTCGATCGAAGGGGTTTCGGTCTCGAGCCAGCCCGCCATCAACGTGGCAGCGGCGCTCTTTGGCGAGTCCGCCTCGCGCGTCCTGGTGTCGACCGCGCCCGACCTGGTCACGGAAGTGCTTCAGCTCGCCGCCAAAGCTGGTGTGCCGGCGCGAGTTATTGGGGAAACAGGCGGTAACCGCCTGCGGATGGCGGTTGCGGGTACAGTGGAAGTGGATGTGGCGATCGATGAGGCCGAGAGTGCCTGGTCGGACGCCATCGGACGTATCTTCATCAGAACGGTGGCCTGAATTGTTGGACAAGTTCAAAGATGAGTGCGGCGTCTTCGGAATTTTCGGGCACCACGAATCTGCGAACATGACCTACCTCGGTCTCTATGCCCTGCAACATCGCGGGCAGGAGAGCGCCGGGATTGCCACCTCAGACGGCGCGACGGTTCGCGTGTCGAAGGCCATGGGGTATGTGGCCGACTGCTTCAAGAGCGAGTCGCTGGCGCAGCTGCCGGGACACGCGGCCATCGGTCACGTGCGGTACTCCACCGCCGGCGAAAGCCGTCTCGCCAACGCGCAGCCGTTTCTCATCGACTGCGCGCACGGTCAGTTTTCCATCTGCCACAACGGCAACCTGACGAACGCCGACTCGCTGCGCAACGATCTGGTGTCGCAGGGGTCCATCTTCCAGTCGGGAAGCGACACCGAAGTCGTGTTGCACCTCTACGCGCGTTCACGAGGGCGCAGCGTCGAGGATGCGGTGGTCGAGTCGGTCACGCAGCTGCAGGGCGCCTTCTCGTTCCTGATGCTGACCGCCGACCGCATGATTGCCGTCCGCGATCCGCACGGCTTCCGTCCGCTGGCCCTCGGTCAGCTGGGCGATGCCTGGGTGGTGTGCTCGGAAACCTGCGCGCTGGATTTGATTGGCGCCACCTACATCCGCGACGTCGAGCCCGGCGAGTTGCTCATCATCAGTGCCGGGAGCATCCGCTCGCTCAAGCCGTTCGCACCGGCGCAGCTTGCGCACTGTGTGTTCGAGCACGTCTACTTCGCGCGGCCGGACAGCTACGTGTTCGGGAAGAGCGTGAACGAGGTGCGCACCAATCTCGGTCGTGTGCTCGCGCGTGAGACGCGCGTGGACGCCGACGTGATCGTGCCCATTCCCGACTCGGGCGTGTGCGCCGCCATGGGCTTTGCAGACGAGGCGAATATTCCGCTTCGCATGGGTCTCATCCGCAACCACTACGTCGGGCGCACGTTCATTCAGCCGCAGTCGGCCATTCGTCACTTTGGCGTGAAGGTGAAGCTGAACCCGGTCCGCAGCATTCTCGAAGGCAAGCGTGTCGTGCTGGTTGACGACTCGCTGGTGCGCGGCACGACGAGCCGCAAGATTGTGCGAATGGTGCGCGCCGCTGGCGCGAAAGAAGTGCACGTACGAATCAGTTGTCCGCCCACCATCTCGCCGTGTTTCTACGGTGTCGACACGCCCCGCCGCTCCGAGCTCATGGCCGCGACGCACACGATGGCGGAGATCAAGAGTTACCTTGATTGCGACACCGTGTCGTACCTGAGCCTCGAGGGCCTGATGCGGGCCGTGGGCGAGGGCAGCGGCCACTACTGCAGTTCGTGCTACACGGGTCTCTATCCGGTGGCATTTCCTCGCGACGAACGCAGCTATCTGCAGCTGGCGCTGAAGCTGGACAAGGCTGCTGTCACGAGCTGACATGGAGGTCGAACGCATGCGACCCGGTCACGCAGGACTCGCGCCCCTCGCAGGTTCCCGTCTGGCTGTCCGCGCATGTCAACCGCCTTCGCGCGGTCGCGTGCGGCTGTCCGCCATGCGAGCTGCGGTCACCACCCTCGTCGCGCTCGCCGTACTGCTGACGCCTGCTTTTGTCGTGGCCCAGGAGCCGGCCGCCCCGCAGACCGTGGACGCTGCGAAACTGCAGGCGGCCATCGACACGCTCGGCGCCCTCGACTACGCCAAACGAACAGACGCGTCGCGCCTCGTGCGTCGCACCGCCCCTGAACAGGCTGTGCCGGCCTTGCTGCGTGCCGTAAGCGAGCATGCCGACGGTTATGTGCGCTACCGCGCGCTCGTGTTGTTGACCGGGTTCAACGATCCGCGAACCGTCGATGCGATGCGTGAGTCGCTCGCGAGTCCGAACGACCGGCTGCGGAGCACGGCCTACGAGTACTTCGAGCACAGTCCGTCGCCGGCACTGGTGCCCGAGTTACTCGCCGCCCTCGACAAGGAACACTCGGAGTTCGTGCGTCCCTCGCTGGTGCGAGCGCTCGCCGCGAGCGGGACCGACCCGCGCGTCCAGTCCGCGCTGACGCGCGAGGCCGGCCGTGGCGAGGACTTCTTCAGGAGCGGCGTCATCGAAGCGCTCGGCGACTACAAGGCGGTGTATGCCTTCGATGCCATCAACGGCATCGCGAAGCTTGACGGGCCGCTGGTCGACGATGCGGCGCTGGCACTTGGAAAGATCGGCGACAAGCGCGCGCTCGAAACGCTGGCCGCGCTGCAGCGAACGGCGCCGCGCACGATGCAGCCGTCGATTGCCGCCGGCATCTGTCTGCTGGGCGTCAATTGCGGTTCACACGAGAGCTACCTCTCGCAGACGCTCAAGTTCTCCGACCAGAACATCGGTTTCCAGGAACTCCTTCGCGGGGCTGCTGCCGGCCTCGCTGCCCTCGGCGTTGGCGGACGTGAGTCTGCAGTCACCGCGCTCTTCGATGTGGGCATTCCCTCGCGCGATCCCACTCGCTCACCAGTCGCGCTCGCGCTTGCAACCGTCGCCCTGCGGAACACGCCGCTCATGCTGACGGTGCTGAAGGGCCTTCCCGCGCAGGCGGACGCGATTGGGTTGATGGCCGAGGGCTTCGACATGCTCGAAGAGGATTTCGAGAAGGAACGGTTCTTCGCCGCGGTGCGGCGTCAATACTGGAGCGCATCCGCGCAGTCGGCTGATCGGCGCCTCATGCAGTCGCTCATCGGCAAGTTGGATTTCTGATGGACTATCGCCAGTCGGGTGTCGACATCGACGCCGGGAACGAAACAGTCAAACGCATCAAGTCGCTCGCGCGCAGCACCTTCACGCCAGGCGTCCTCTCCGAAATCGGGTCCTTCGGCGGCCTGTTCAATCTGACGTCGTCAGGCGTGTCCGAGCCGGTGCTCGTGTCGAGTGCCGACGGTGTCGGCACGAAGTTGAAGCTGGCCTTCATGACCGGCCGGCACGACACCATCGGTGCCGACCTGGTGAATCACTGCGTCAACGACATCCTCGTGCAGGGAGCGGTCCCGTTGTTCTTCCTCGACTACCTTGCGACCGGGCGGCTGTCGCCTGACGTGGCCGAGCAAGTGGTGACGGGCGTGGCTCGCGCCTGCCGCGAGAACGGGTGCGCGCTCATTGGCGGCGAGACTGCCGAGATGCCTGGTTTCTACGCAGACGGTGAGTACGACATTGCCGGCTTCATCGTCGGCGTGGTGGAGCGGTCAAGGCTCATCGACGGCAAGTCGATTGTGCCCGGCGATGTGCTCATCGGGCTTCCGTCGTCGGGGCTGCATACCAACGGCTACTCGCTGGCGCGCAAGGTGTTCTTCGAAAGCTGCGGGCTTCAGGCGAGCACTCACATCGAGGAACTTGGCGGAACAGTCGGAGACGTCCTGCTGGCGACCCACCGCTCGTATCTGCCCTTGATGCGGCCGTTGCTCGCGGCGGGACTCGTGAAAGGCATGGCGCATATCACTGGCGGCGGCATCACAGAGAACCTGCCCCGCATTCTTCCCGACGGCTGCACCGCGCTCGTCAATCGACAGAGCTGGACTGTCCCCCCAGTGTTTTCGTTCATTGCCATGCACGGCGGCATCGCGGATGCCGAGATGCTGCGTGCCTTCAACATGGGCATCGGGCTCGTCGTGGCGTGCAGTGGCGCTGTTGCAGACGATGTGCTGACGCGGTTGCATGAGGCCGGCGAACGCGGTGCGACGCGAATCGGTCGCATCGTCGAGGGCGAAGTAATCGTTCGCTACGAGCCATGAACCGTCGGCTCGGCGTACTGATATCGGGGCGCGGCTCGAACCTGCAGTCGCTCATCGACGCGATTCGCCGCGGTGATCTGGGCGCTCGCATCGCGCTGGTCATCTCGAACCGGCCCGAAGCGGCGGGGTTGCTGCGGGCGCGCGAGGCAGGGATCGAGACGCTGTGTCTTCGCCCGCGCGACTTTCCTGATCGCGCAGCCTACGACCAGGCGCTTGCCGATGCCCTCAAGGCGCGCGAGGTCGATCTCGTGTGTCTGGCCGGCTTCATGCGCCTGATCGGCACGCCGCTGCTGGACGCATTTCCGAATCGCATTCTCAACGTCCACCCGTCGTTGCTCCCATCGTTTCCCGGACTCGAGGCACAACAGCAGGCACTCGAGCACGGTGTGAAGGTGGCGGGTGCAACCGTGCACCTGGTGAACGAAGCGCTGGATGCCGGACCGATTGTGCTGCAGGCGACCGTGCCGGTCATGCCCGACGACACGGCGGAGACGCTCTCCGCGCGCATCCTGGTCGAAGAGCATCGCATCTATCCGCGTGCGGTCGCGCTCATGTTGAGCGGCAGTTGGCGCATTGACGGACGCCGGCTGTTGCCGGTTCAGAAGGCCAGCAGCTAGTCCACGAGGTCCCTCGCCGCCCTTCCTGCGGTCGCTCTCCACTCCCACCCCAAACGCGCACTCTGGCCCTTCGTTTGCGTAATAGCCGTCCAGCGACCCGGGTGCGGACGAAAGCCAGTTGTAACCACTCGGACGTGTGTCGTCGGTACTGATGGCGCGCCGACAGCATGTCGGTGGGCCGACACCGACCGCGTGCGCTCACCGAGAGCGTCCAGCGAGCTTCGAGCGTGTGGCGTCAGAGGCATTTGCCGTCACATGTTCATTCGAATCCGATCACATGTTCATGCATCTGATGGTCAACCCTGAGAATCGTCAGGCCGTGACTGCGCTGAGGACCGACCCATGCTTCTGAGCCGATTGCTTCGGGCCTACCGAAGACACGGGTTCATCGCGCGGACGGGCCTGAACCCGCTGTACTTCGACGATCCTGACTGTCCGTACACGCACTTCAGGAACGAGAAGGGCGAAGGGATCAGCACCGGTGGCGGACTCGCCCCGCAGGAGCTGCAGTTTCTCGAAGGGCTGTGCGAGGGTGCGTACCGACCGCAGCGTGTGCTGGTCATCGGGAATGCCTTCGGCTGGAGTGCGCTTGGCCTGGGCATGATTCTGCCCGACGCGCTCATCGTTGCGGTCGATGCCGGTCTCGAGGGCAACGCTGCCGGCCTTGGTGCGTCACTGACGACAACGATCGCGGCCGAAGAGAAGATCTCGGTGCGTGTGGTCGATGCGCTTTCGCCGCGGGACCTCGCGCGCGTTGTCGCTGCCGAATTCGGTGATGCGACGCTCGACCTCGTGCTCGTGGACGGCTTTCACACCAACGAGCAGCTGACGCGCGACTTCATGGGTGCGCTGCCGCATGCGTCACGCGACTGCGTGTTTCTCTTCCACGACGTGCTGCATTGGCACATGCGTGCGGCATTCGAGCGTCTTCCGATTCCCGAGTCGTACGAACGCCGAGTGCTGGTGCGATGCCCGTCGGGCATGGGCGTCATCTTCCCGTCCACCATCGATCAATCTGCACGCGACGCGATTGATGCGTTCTGCGATGAGACCGTGGATCTGACGGCGTTCCACGAAGCGTGTGGCGCGACTGAAGGCCATCCTGGTCCACAGCTGGCGACGCGTCTCTCCCGCGGCTGGCGCACGCGCCACTTCGATATGGCGAGTACCTACGAAGCCGAGGGCAACGAGACGCTCGCAGCGCAGCAGGTCATGCTCGCCGCCGCAGACGCGGTTGGCGACGCTGATGCCCTGATGCGGGTGGCCGCGTACTACGTCAAACGCGGGCGATGGCAGGAGGCCGAGCGTTGTCTGCAGGAGGCACGCCGTGCCGCGCCGCAGCGCGCGGCGTCGACATACGAGCTTGGACGTGTGCTCAGAGAGCTCGGGCGTCTGGACGAAGCGGTGGAGCTGTTCTCAGAGGCGCTGTCGCTCGAACCTGACTGGGCGGCGCCGTGGTACGAGCGCGGCCTCATCACGTTTCACAGCGACAAGTTTGCTGATGCCGTCGGCGATCTGGAGCGTGTGACGACCCTCGAACCCGGGTGGGCGTCGCCCTGCCACGTACTGGGTCTGTGCTACGCACGGATGAACGACGAGGCCGCGGCCATTCCATGGCTGGAACGCGCCGTTCTGCTCGACCCCGATCAGCCCTTTGTGCATTACGACCTTGGTCAGGCGTGGGCCCGACGCGGAGACGATCGCGCAGCCGCCGCCTGCTTTGCGCGTGCGACCGAGATAGATCCAACGTGGGCTTCTCCGTACGTCGAGCGTGGCCTTGTCGCCGTTCGCTGCGGTGACCTGGCAGGTGCCATCCCGTGGTTCGAGGACGCGATACGCCGTGAACCGAACTCGCTGCCGGCGCTTCTCGAGCTCGGAGCGGTCCGCATTCAGCTGGGAGACACCGACGCCGCGATGGCGCCGCTCCAGCGTGTCGTCGCACTCGAGCCAGAGTCGGCGCGCGCGTACTACTTGCTCGGGATCGCCCGTGTCCGCGAATTGGGCGACGAAGAGGGCGTGCTGTGGCTCGAGCGGGCTGCTGACCTCGCGCCTGAATGGGACGAGCCGCGATTCGAACTCGGATTCTGCCTGCGTCGGCTTGGTCGATACGAGGAGGGCCTGTTGCACCTGTCGCGTGCGATCGAACTGGGACGTCAGGACCCCGCGATGTGGCACGAGGTCGGACTCTGTCGAAAATCGATGGGGCTCGTGAGCCAGGCACTCGAGGCCTTCGAGGAGGCTCGTCGACTCGCTCCGCAGTGGACGCCGCCCTTGAAGGAAGCAGGCGTGTGTCTTCGGTTGTTGAATCGGCTAGGTGAGTCGGCTGATGTGTTGACTGAGGCGATTCGGATTATTCCGGAATGGTCTGGCGCACACTATGAGCTCGGTCTGACCTGTGCTGCCATGCAGGACGACTCTCGCGCGCGTATCCACTTTCTCGAGGCCGCAGCACTGCGACCTGACTGGAGTGCGCCGCGCGAGGCGCTGGCAGACCGTCTGCAGCCGGTTGCTCCCTAGCGTCTCGCTGTGTCGGTGCGTGTTGTCCTGGTGTTCTGCCGCAAGTATTAGGCGACCGTGCGGGGGGCCTCGTCTGCACGGCGTAGCGTGAGCACGGCAACTTCGGGCGGGCAATTCCAGCGCACCGGAATATAGACCGTCCCGACGCCGCGGCTCACGAACAGCGACGTGTGATGCTGTCGAGCGAAGCCCGCCACTACCGGGAACTTCTGCGCGGCAATGGCGCCAAGGCCGGGCAGCACGACCTGGCCACCGTGGGTGTGGCCTGAGAGTACCAGCGGAATGCCCAATGCGGCCGCCTCCGTCATGCGTCGCGGGTCGTGCGCCAGCAGCATGGTCGTGCCACGAGCCCCGCGGACAACCGAAGCGATGTCGCTCGCCCTCTTCGTCCAGAAGCGGATTCCCGCCACGCTCAAGACTTCATTGCGGATCGTGAGTTCGGTGCGCGCATCGCGGAGCACCTCGAAGCCGCGCGCGCTCAAGGCGCTGGCCGTATCGCGGTCATCGTCGTGATTACCGAGAATGGCAAAGACGCCATGCGGTGCCGAGAGTCCTGCGAGTGATTCGGCGGCTGGTTCGAGGTACGCGCGCTCGCTGTACGTGACGTAGTCTCCGCCGAGGACGATGAGGTCTGGGTGTGACGACATCAACCGTTGCACCGCTGCGCTGACATCGTCGTGCGAGACCCAACGACCGCGGTGAATATCGGTCAGCAGTCCGACGCGAAGTCCTGAGAGTGCGGAGGGAAGGCCCGATACGAAGGCGTCGCCTTCTGTGAGCGTCAGTGCGTGGCGCGCGTAGAGGAATCCATCAGCGGCTGCGCCGCTTGCGACGCCCACTCCTGCGCCGACGAGAGCCTTCAGCAGCGTGCGGCGGGATACGCGCATCAGTTGATATAGTAAATCGTAATTCCATGACCAATTTGTTCGAAGAACTGACCTGGCGCGGTCTCGTGTACGACGCAACCGAGGGTCTTGCGGAGCAGTTTGCGACGCAGTCCGTGACGGCGTATGCGGGCTTCGATCCGACGGCGTCGAGTCTGCACGTCGGCCACATGCTGCCGTTGATGGGGCTGGCGCGGATGCAGCGTGCCGGGCACACGCCCATTGCGGTGGTGGGTGGCGGCACGGGAATGATTGGCGATCCGAGCGGCAAGTCGCAGGAGCGCAATCTCCTGTCGGTCGCGCAGATCGACATGAACGTCGCGGGCATTCGTCCGCAGTTGCAGCAGTTTCTCGACTTCGATCGCTCACCCAACGCGGCGCGCGTCGTGAACAACGCCGAGTGGCTAGGTGCGATTGGTCTGCTCGATTTTCTGCGCGACGCGGGGAAGCATTTCACCGTGAATTACATGCTGCAGAAGGAGTCGGTGTCGCGACGTCTCGAGAGTGAGGATGGGATCTCGTACACCGAGTTCAGCTATCTGCTCCTGCAGTCGTACGACTTCCTGCAGTTGTTCGATCGTCATGGCTGTACGGTGCAGATTGGCGGCAGTGATCAGTGGGGCAATATCACGGCTGGTATCGACCTCATTCGCAAGCTGCGCGCGAAGAAAGCGCATGGTCTGGTGATGCCGCTGGTGACGACGGCGTCCGGTGTGAAGTTTGGAAAGACCGAGGCTGGGGCCGTGTGGCTCGACCCGGCGCGCACGTCACCGTTTGCGTTCTATCAGTTCTGGTTGAACACCGACGATCGCGACGTGCTTCGCTACCTGAAATCATTCACGTTTCTCTCGAGAATCGACATCGATGCGGCTGCGGACACGGCGCAGCGCGCACCGGAGACGCGTGAGGCGCAGCGACTGCTGGCGCGCGAGGTGACGACGCTCGTGCATGGCGCCGAGCAGGTGGCTCGCGCAGAGCACGCGTCGCGTCTGCTGTTCGGGGAGGACATCGCGCAGCTGCCGGCTGACGATGTATTGGCGATTTTTGCTGATGTTCCGGCGTCCGAAGTGCCGGCGGCGCAGGTTGCAGGCGAGGGGCTGTCGATTGTCGATCTGGTGATGGCGGCGAAAATTGCGCCGTCGAAAAGCGAGGCCAGGCGCCTCGTGCAGGGCGGCGGCATCTACGTCAACAATCGCAAGATCGCTGATATTCAGGCCAGAATTTGCGTGGATCAGGCGATCGGCGGGCGGGTGTTCGTGGTGCGGAAGGGCGGTCGTCAGAATCATTTAGTGAAAGTTGTGCGAGAAGGGGCTTGACGGCCTGATTCTTGTACGCCATACTCTCTAAACATTCGACGTGAGAGACACCTGCTGCAAGTGCAGCGGAGGGCTCGCTGAAATCCAAACAGCGGGTTTTGTTTGTCCTCGGAAATACTGCCAGGTTCGCACGACGGCATTTCCTACGCTCGAAAGTAGTCGACACCGCATTCAACTGCTGGTTTTGACGGCCTCGAAAAAAAGAGGCAAAAAGTAGTTGACAAGCGGGTTGGTTGATAGTAATCTCAGTAAGTTCCCCTGAACGCGGCCGGTTAACCCGGTAGCAACGACTGAAGAGCGTCGGCGCAAGCGCGGGAGTGGGAAAATCTGAAAAGCCGGTCGCCACGGGCGATTAGCGCTAGTCGGTTCTTTGAAAACTAGATAGTGCGTGCAAGCACACACAAAACCCGTCTTGGCTGGGTTTGTCGGAGGCGCTGAAAGGCGTCGAAGATGAATGCAGTCAGACAATGAGAGTCAGCGCGTGGCATCACGTAATCGGCTTACCGGATCTGTCAGTCCGTGTGAAGGGAGCTGGTGATGAACCATGACAAAATTACGGATTGAACAACGCAGAGCCAAACACAATCGGCCTCGCGTTAAACAGTTGCGCTGTTACGGTGCGAAAGTGCTGTAGCAGACAGCGAATTTAACATGAGAGTTTGATCCTGGCTCAGAATCAACGCTGGCGGCGTGCCTAACACATGCAAGTCGAACGCGAAAGTGGAGCAATCCATGAGTAGAGTGGCAAACGGGTGAGTAACACGTGGGTGACCTGCCTTCGAGTGGGGGATAACGTCCCGAAAGGGACGCTAATACCGCATAAAATGCTGTCTTTTAAGAGAGGGACATCAAAGCCGGGGACCGCAAGGCCTGGCGCTTGAAGAGGGGCCCGCGCCTGATTAGCTAGTTGGTGGGGTAATGGCTCACCAAGGCAACGATCAGTATCCGGCCTGAGAGGGCGGACGGACACACTGGGACTGAGACACGGCCCAGACTCCTACGGGAGGCAGCAGTGGGGAATTGTTCGCAATGGGCGCAAGCCTGACGACGCAACGCCGCGTGGAGGATGAAGATTTTCGGATCGTAAACTCCTTTCGATCGAGACGAATGGCCCTTGGGCTAACATCCTGAGGGAATGACGGTACCGAGAGAAGAAGCCCCGGCTAACTCCGTGCCAGCAGCCGCGGTAATACGGGGGGGGCAAGCGTTGTTCGGAATTACTGGGCGTAAAGGGCTCGTAGGCGGCCAACTAAGTCATACGTGAAATCCCTCGGCTTAACCGGGGAACTGCGTCTGATACTGGATGGCTTGAGTTCGGGAGAGGGATGCGGAATTCCAGGTGTAGCGGTGAAATGCGTAGATATCTGGAGGAACACCGGTGGCGAAGGCGGCATCCTGGACCGATACTGACGCTGAGGAGCGAAAGCCAGGGGAGCAAACGGGATTAGATACCCCGGTAGTCCTGGCCCTAAACGATGAATGCTTGGTGTGGCGGGTATCGATCCCTGCCGTGCCGAAGCTAACGCATTAAGCATTCCGCCTGGGGAGTACGGTCGCAAGGCTGAAACTCAAAGGAATTGACGGGGGCCCGCACAAGCGGTGGAGCATGTGGTTCAATTCGACGCAACGCGAAGAACCTTACCCAGGCTTGAACTGTGAGTGACCACTCCCGAAAGGGAGCTTCCGCAAGGACACTTATAGAGGTGCTGCATGGCTGTCGTCAGCTCGTGTCGTGAGATGTTGGGTTAAGTCCCGCAACGAGCGCAACCCTTGTCTTCTGTTGCCATCAGGTTATGCTGGGCACTCTGAAGAGACTGCCGGTGATAAACCGGAGGAAGGTGGGGATGACGTCAAGTCAGCATGGCCTTTATGTCTGGGGCTACACACGTGCTACAATGGCAGATACAAACCGTCGCGAGACCGCAAGGTGGAGCTAATCGGAGAAAGTCTGTCTCAGTTCGGATAGCAGGCTGCAACTCGCCTGCTTGAAGTTGGAATCGCTAGTAATCGCGGATCAGCACGCCGCGGTGAATACGTTCCCGGGCCTTGTACACACCGCCCGTCACATCACGAAAGCCGGTTGTACTAGAAGTCGCCATACTAACCCGCAAGGGAGGGAGGCGCCTAAGGTATGGTCGGTGATTGGGGTGAAGTCGTAACAAGGTAGCTGTAGGAGAACCTGTGGCTGGATCACCTCCTTTCTAGAGTGTTTCCTTGTGCCGCT
>Ga0209023_10003723_pt1 | contig 17894 bp, 14 predicted proteins | sample LakOneMetagenome_FD_187468 | JGI IMG/M metagenome (GOLD analysis project Ga0209023, IMG submission 187468) | Freshwater and sediment microbial communities from Lake Erie, Canada (SPAdes) (version 2) | ecosystem: Environmental > Aquatic > Freshwater > Lentic | place: Lake Erie, Canada... | reverse complement strand
GAGGCCGGCGCGGACGTGTTCCGCATCAACATGAGCCACACGCCGCACGACAAGATGCGCGAGCTGGTGAAGACCATCCGCAACGTCGAGTCGAGCTATGGCCGGCCGATCGGCATCCTGGTCGACTTGCAGGGACCCAAACTGCGGCTCGGCGCTTTCGCCGAAGGTTCGACCCAGCTCAAGAACGGCCAGAGTTTCATTCTCGATTCCGACAAGACCCCCGGCGACAACAGCCGCGTGCAACTGCCGCATCCGGAAATCCTGGCGGCGCTGCGGCCGGGCCATGCGCTGCTGCTCGACGACGGCAAGGTGCGCCTGATTGCCGAAGAAACCTCGCCCGAACGCGCGGTGACGCGGGTGGTGATCGGCGGCAGGATGTCGGACCGCAAGGGCGTCAGCCTGCCCGATACCGACCTGCCGGTATCGGCGATGACGCCGAAAGACCGCGCCGACCTCGAGGCCGCGCTGGTGACGGGCGTCGACTGGATCGCGCTTTCGTTCGTGCAGCGCGCCGACGACGTCAACGAGGCCAAGCGCATCATCCGCGGCCGCGCCGCCGTGATGGCCAAGATCGAGAAGCCGCAGGCGATCGACCGGCTCGCCGAGATACTCGAGGTCTCCGATGCGCTGATGGTGGCGCGCGGCGATCTCGGCGTCGAACTGCCGCTGGAACGGGTGCCGAGCCTGCAGAAACAGATGACGCGGATGGCGCGCCGCGCCGGCAAGCCGGTGGTGATCGCGACCCAGATGCTGGAATCGATGATCCAGGCGCCGGTGCCGACCCGCGCCGAAGTCTCCGACGTTGCGACCGCCGTTTATGAAGGCGCCGACGCCATCATGCTGTCGGCGGAATCCGCCGCCGGCAAATTCCCGGTTGAGGCGGTCTCGACCATGAACCGCATCGGCGAGGAAGTGGAGCGCGACCCGACCTATCGCTCGGTACTGACCGCGCAGCGTCCCGAACCGGAGAATACGGTTGGCGACGCCATTGCAGACGCGGCACGGCAAATCGCCGAGACGCTGGAATTGTCCGCGATCATCTGCTGGACTTCGTCCGGCTCGACCGCGATCCGCGTCGCGCGCGAACGGCCGAAGCCGCCGGTGGTCGCGATCACGCCGAACCTCGCTACCGGACGCAAATTGTCTGTGGTGTGGGGCGTGCACTGCGTGGTCGCCGAAGATGCGCACGACCAGGACGACATGGTCGATCGCGCCGGCTCCATTGCCTTTCGTGACGGCTTTGCCAAGGCCGGCCAGCGCGTCATCATCGTCGCCGGCGTGCCGCTCGGCATCGCCGGCACCACCAACATGGTGCGCATCGCCTATGTCGGGAAAGAGGGCGACGGGAAGAAGTGACGGGGTGCTCCGGGCCCCCGAACACAAAAACGCGAAACAACCCCATGCAAAGTAGAATGGCGCCCGAAACGGCCGCCGTCGCGGCCTGATCTCGGCCCGCTCTAGGCCCCGACCAGCGTCCTCGCCGGCAGCACCGCCTGCACGACGAGGCCGCGGGCCCGGGCGTCCATGACGCCGACGGCGCGCAGTGCCAGCAAGGTCACGGTCTGCACGGCGTCACGCAGCTTGGCCTGGTCGTCCATGTTATCGGGCGCCAGCGGGCCAACGAGGGCTTCGTGCAAGGCGCCGAGCAGCGCGGTGGCGGCCAAGGCGGTGTCCTGCGCCGGCAGATGCCCGGCGCGCACCGCAGCGTCAATCCTCGTCGCGATCTCGCCGGAAATCTCGCGGCGGCTGGCCAGCCGCGAGGCCGAGACGTCGACGTCGACAGGCTCGGCCAGAATGCCCCAGGCGAGCTTGCGCTGCGACAGCACGTGGACGGCGACGGTTGTGACGGCCGCAGCCAGCGCCGATGACGGACCGGGCGCGGCGTCCGCAGCACGCCGGATCGCGGCCAGTTCGTCGCGCGAGACTTCGGCGATCAGTTCGGAAATCAGCTCGGCCTTGGACGGGAAATAACGATAGACCGTGCCGGCCGCGACATTGGCCCGGATCGCCACCGGCGCGATCTGTACCGCAGCCATGCCGCCGGCGGCCGCGGCGTCCCGCGCCGCCGCCAGAATGGCGCTGCGGCGGGCTGCCAAGCGCTTCACAACTTGATGGGTTCGCCGATAGACCATGGCGCGCTTTCCGTCCCCCAGCACGCCCCGGGAGGCCTTCTGGGGTCCCTGAACGCACACTTCTTCAATGTTTTGAGCGATTGAGCGCCAATCGCTTTGAAGAAGTGAACAACTATTCAGAGCGCCTGACAAGACGGTTTTGCGAGGGCTGGGTGACCATGAAAGTGGCAGCCGGAGAGACGGCTGCGCCGTCGTCCCTGCGAACGCAGGGACGACGGAGATAGCTATCCCTCAATTCCCGGTCTGCAATTCGCCGAAGCGATCCCAGGTCTTGCCGTTGAAGCGCATGAACTGCATCTGGTCGACCGGCACATGGTCGGTCGGCGAGGTGTTGACCTTGATGCCCGGCAGCAGCATCGGCAATTCCAGGTCCTTGATCGCGTAGGCCTGCTTCAGGATGTTCTCGGTCGACAGGTCGTCGCCGCAGGCCTTCAGCACCGCTTCCAGCGCCATCGCGCTGTTGTAGGAATTGACGTAGTTGGTGTCGTGCTGATCGGCGTCCGGCACGTATTTGGTCATGAACTCGCGCCAGCCCTTGACGCCGGCATCGTCCTTCCACGCCGGGTCATCGGGATCCTTGACGTACGCCGTCGAGACAATGCCGGTGCCGGCCTCGACACCGGCCGGCTCCATCACCGTGGAAATCCACACCGCAACGTTGGAGAGGAACGTCAGCGGCCGCCAGCCGATCTCGAACGCCTTGCGGATCGACTGCGCGGCAAACTTGGGCGTCGCCGCGATCACGAATACGTCGGCGCCGGACGCTTTCAGTTTCACGATCTGGGAATCGATCGTGGGGTCGGTGAATTCATAGGTCGCGGAAGTAACAACTGAATCGTATTTTTCTCCGAGCACGTCCTTCAAACCGGCAAGATAGTCGCGGCCGAAATCGTCGTTCTGCGAGATGACGGCGAACTTGGCATCGGGGTTTTTCGCCAGCGCATAGCGGGCGTAGAGCCTCGCCTCATAGCGGAACGGCGCCTGCACGCCGACGGTCGCCTGCGGAAACTGCGTGATGTCGGCGAATTTCGAGGCGCCGGAAGCCAGGAACAGTTGCGGGATATTCTTCGATTGCAGGTACTTTGCGATCGCGGTGTTGTGGGCAGTGCCGATCGAGGAGAAGATCAGCGCGACCTCGTCGCTCTCCACCAGCCGCCGGGTCTGCTCCACCGTCTTCGGCGGCGCGTAGCTGTCGTCGAGCGAGATCAGGTTGACCTTGCGGCCGTTGATGCCGCCGCGCTCGTTGACCATCTTGAAGTAACCGACCTCGCCCTTGCCGAGCGCGCCGAATGCCGACACCGGTCCGCTATAGGGCATGGTCTGGCCGATCTTGATTTCGGTGGCGGTGACGCCGCGCATTTCGGCCGACGACGCGGCTACCGGCAACATCAGACAAGCGACGACGCCAAGCGCGCCAAACTTCATGACCCCACGCATCGGCCAGCCTCCCATTGTTTACCGCCGCGCTCTGCCGGCGCGGTTACGGTTGCGAAAACATGCCACGGCGCTACGGCAGCCGCCAAGCCAATTCATTGCGTTGGGGGTGGCACAAGCGGGCTACACCGGCCGCCTGCGCACCGGCCGCTGGTCTTTTGGAATGACGAACTTCAATCCGGACCAGATATCGTCGATCGCACACACCTTGATATCGACCAACCCCAATGGAAGCGCAGTGTCGCGCACCACGACGTCACTCAGATCCGTTGCGAGGCCGGAGGATTTCTTCGGCCACGACACCCAGATCATGCCGTCAGGCGCAATCGCCTTGCGGCAGTCGCGGAGCCGGGCCGCCAATCCCTTCGCTTCGGTCACGAACAGATGCACCATGTCGAGCGGCGACTTCACGGCCCGCACCATCGTCACACCATCTGGCAGTGGGCCTACGATTTCCGCGTAGGCGGCGGGCGCGCCGGCGATGAAAATGCGAAAGCCCGGCTTGATGCCGAGCTTCTCGACCACCGGCTTGGCGGAATAACCGCTCATAACCGCTTCGCCGCGACCGCGCGCGACATCAGCAACTGAACGCCCCTGCGATGAAAGGGAATGACGAAGAACAGGTAAATCTTCCCGAACAGGTTATGTACCGTGCAAATGGTCGACACCACGACGTCGGTCGCGTCGCCGTCGACGGTCTTCAACACCGACAGCCTGAAATCGATGTGCTTGTTGTCCCGCCCGGCGACAATTTCGTTTTCACCGATGAAGAAAATCGGCCACGGCCCGATCTTTTCGCCGACGCGGTAGTCGGGCTTGATTTGCGGATTCATGATTTCGGCAACCGTCGGCACTTCCAGGCCAGCGAGGCCGGCTACCGCGTTGCGGGCGATCAGCAACAATTTGATCCACAGCGGCTCGTGTCCGAACACGGCGAAGAAAATGTCGGCCATCCCAAGTTCGGTACGCCCGAGCGCGGCCCGGTATGAATCGTGAAAGTAGCAATGCTCGACCAAATCGCGGTCAAGCATGCTGCATGGAGGGACCTCGCATTCGATCACGGCCATGCCAATACCCCGTCGCTGCCATCAAACAAAACGGGCGCCGAAGCGCCCGTTTTTACCCAATACAGTTCCGAGACCACGTCAGGCCTGCGGCTGCGGCTCCAGGCCGGCATCCGGATCCTGCCGCGGACGCGACTTGCCGGCCGGCGGCACGGCGGAGGCGCGCGGCGTCGACGGCTCCAGCACCGACTCGCGGTTCGGCTTCTTGCCGTTGAGCAGATCGATGATCTCGTCGCCGCTCAGCGTTTCGAACTCGAGCAGACCCTTGGCGAGCGCCTCGAGGTCGGCGCGCTTCTCGGTGAGAATGCGCGTGGCTTCGTTGTAGCCTTCCTCGACGAAGCGGCGGATCTCGGTGTCGATCTTCTGAACCGTGGCTTCCGACGCATTCTGGGTGCGGGACACCGACATGCCGAGGAACACCTCGTCCTGGTTTTCGCCGTAGGACACGGTGCCGAGCGCCTCGGAGAGACCCCAGCGCGTCACCATCATACGGGCAAGCCGCGTGGCCTGCTCGATGTCGGACGAAGCGCCTGACGTCACCTTCTCCTTGCCGAAGATCAGTTCTTCCGCAACGCGTCCGCCCATCATGATGGCGAGGCGCGATGTCATCTGCTCGAGCGACATCGACAGCTTGTCGCGCTCGGGAAGCTGCATCACCATGCCGAGCGCACGGCCGCGCGGAATGATGGTCGCCTTGTGGATCGGATCGGTGGCGACGACGTTGAGGCCGACGATGGCGTGGCCGCCCTCGTGATAGGCCGTCAGCATCTTCTCTTCCTCGGTCATGACGAGCGACTTGCGCTCGGCGCCCATCATCACCTTGTCCTTGGCCTCTTCGAACTCGGCCTGCGTCACCATGCGCTTGTTGCGACGCGCAGCGGTCAGCGCCGCCTCGTTGACGAGGTTCATCAGGTCGGCGCCGGAGAAGCCCGGGGTGCCGCGCGCGATGGTCTTGAGGTTGATATCCGGCGCCAGCGGCACCTTGCGGACGTGAACCTTGAGGATCTGCTCGCGGCCGACGACGTCCGGATTCGGCACCACCACCTGGCGGTCGAAACGGCCGGGACGCAGCAGCGCCGGATCGAGCACGTCGGGACGGTTGGTCGCCGCGATCAGGATCACGCCTTCATTGGCTTCGAAGCCGTCCATCTCGACCAGCAACTGGTTCAGCGTCTGCTCGCGTTCGTCATTGCCGCCGCCCAGACCGGCGCCGCGATGACGGCCGACCGCATCGATTTCGTCGATGAAGATGATGCAGGGCGCGTTCTTCTTGGCCTGCTCGAACATGTCACGCACACGGGAGGCGCCGACGCCGACGAACATTTCGACGAAGTCCGAACCCGAGATGGTGAAGAACGGCACGTTGGCTTCGCCCGCGACCGCACGCGCGATCAGGGTCTTGCCGGTGCCGGGAGGACCGACCAGCAGCACGCCGCGCGGAATCCGTCCGCCGAGGCGCTGGAATTTGCCGGGGTCGCGCAGGAACTCGACGATCTCCTGCAGGTCCTGCTTGGCTTCGTCGACGCCGGCGACGTCTTCAAACGTGACGCGGCCATGCGCTTCGGTCAGCATTTTCGCACGCGACTTGCCGAAGCCCATCGCCTTGCCGGCGCCGCCCTGCATCTGCCGCGACAGGAAGATCCAGACGCCGATCAGCGCGATGAAGGGCAGCCAGGAGACCAGCAGCGAGACGAACCACGGCACGTTGTCGCCGGGCGGCTTCGCGGTGATCGAGACCTTGCCGTTGTACAGGCGCGAGACCAGCGTCGGGTCGTTCGGCGCATAGGTCTGGAACGACGAGCCGTTGGTGAAGGTGCCGTGAATCTCCGGCCCCTGGATCACGACGTCGCGCACATGGTTCTGATCGACTTCGCTCAGGAGCTGCGAGAACGAGATGTCCTGCGAGGACGCGCGCTGACCCGGATTCTGGAAAAGCGTAAACAGCGCCAACAGCAGCAAGACAATGATGACCCAGAGGGCGAAATTGCGCAGATTGGCGTTCATTGAACTTCCTTCGTGGCCGCGCGGATCGCGGCCTTATGTCCTTGGCAGTATCCCCTGAGCATCCCATGGATAGCCACGAGGGAATCCCCGGATAACTGGATACAATCTAGGTGGCGCCCCGGGCGATGCCAAGGGAACGACGCAGGACTATTTAACGCATCCTAGCGCGATTCCCGGTCAAATAATGGCGTTGTTTCAGTAGTTTTTCGGAGCTGGTTAAGGCTGTCAGCCCCAACGAAAGGCCTAGGGCTGGACCGGTTCCTGCCTCACCCCGTCCTGCCGCGGCGCGGGGGTGCCGGATCGACGTGGATTCGCCCCTGCGCGAGGGCGATGACGGCCCCGGCAAGGGTCTGTTTCAGCCTCGGCTGGCCCTCCGCAATGGCCCGGTCGAGCGCCCCCAGCAGGGCCTCCAGCTTGCCCAGTTCCGCCGGCCCCTCGTGACCGACGCGATCGATCGCGCGCTTGAGCAGCCGGAGCCGGATTTCCTCGGCCAGGCCGGCAAACGCAGCCGCGTCGAACCCGAAGCGCGAGGCGTCGTCGTGATCTCTCAGCGCCAGATAGCGCTCGGCGCCGTCGGCCAGCACATCGAGCGCGGTGTTGGCCCGCGCCAGCCGCGCCGCCAGCCGCGCCAGGTTGCGACTATCGCCGCCCTCCTCGGCCAGAGCCGGCATCAGCGCCCGCAGCCGCGGGCGGGTGTAAGCGGCATCGCGGTTGGTCGGGTCGTCGGCGAAGGCGATCCTGGCCTTGTTCAGCGTCGCGACAAGCTGCGATTTCGGGACGTCCAGCAGCGGTCGCGCCAGCAGCACGCCCTCACGTTCGCTCTCCCGCGCCATTGCGGCGAGACCGGCAATGCCGCTGCCGCGCAGCATCCGCATCAACAGCGTCTCGGCCTGGTCGTCGCGGGTGTGGGCGGTGAGGATATGCGTGGCGCCGCCGGCGCGGGCGGCCTTGGCCAGCAGCCGGTAGCGCGCGGCGCGTGCGGCGGCCGGCAATCCGGTCTTCGGCTTGATACCCGTCCAGCGCAGCGTGCGGTGGGGCAGATCGAGCTCTTTCGCCAGCCGCTTGACCTCACGCGCCTCGCGGGCGGCTTCGCTGCGCAAGCCATGATCGACGGTGACGGCGATCAGCCGGGGGCCGCGTGTCATGGCGCGGCGCCAGCGCGCGGCCAGCCACATCAGCGCGACCGAATCCGGGCCGCCGGACACGGCCAGCAGAAGCGCGGGCGCGGCCTTCCAGTCGGCGAAAATAGCTTTCGCCTGGCTTACCGAGATCGGGGAATGGTCGTCGTCGGACATGGCATCGCTGGCTTATGCGAGGCCAACGGCAGCCTCGACCAGCGATGATATTAGCACTTAACCCGCTTCTGCTCACGGTCAACGGCGGCTTTGACGCCGGCCGAGGCCTTCGGATATTTCCGCGTCACCTCGCCGAGCGCGGCGCATGCGGCTTCCTTCTCCTTCAGCGCCGCCAGCGACTGGCCGAGCCGCAGCAGCGAATCCGGCGCCTTGGCGGACCTGTCGAACTTGGTGGTGACGCCGAGGAAGGCTTCCGCCGCATCGCGGTACTGCTGGCGCTGGAAGTAGCTCTCGCCGAGCCAGTATTGCGAATCCGCGATCAGGGGATCTGACGGATATTTCTGCGCGAAGTTCTTCATGGTCTCTTCGGCCAGCGCGTAGTCCTTGCGCTGCATGTAGCCGATGCCGAGATCGAACTCGTCCTTCGGCGTGGCCGACGGCGGCAGTGTCGTCAGCGCCGCACTGGCGGGGCCACGCGGCGGCGGGCCGCCTGCGGGATCGCGCGGGCTGGTAGCGCCGAGATCGAGCGGCTCGCCGGCGCCACGTCCGCCGGGGGCGCCGACCGGCGCTTCGTTCGCAATCGGCAACTGACCGCCACCCAGCGCACGCGGCGCACCGGGCGCGCCCGGATTCTGGTTCGGGTCGAAGGCATCGCCACGGCGGCGGCCGCCTGCCTGCGGCGCGGCCGGCTCCTGCACGATCGGCGCCGGCGCCGTGATCTGCTGCTGGTCGTAGCCGCCCTGCGCCTGCGGATAACCGGGCTGGGCCTGCTGATAGCCAGGCTGGGCCTGCGGCTGGCGGGAGCCTGGATTGGGCTGAACCGGCGGCAGCGCGGCTTGAGGCTGAGCGGCCTGCGGCTGGCCTCCCGGTGCGGCCGGCGCACCAAGCTGCCGCAGCCGTTCTTCGAGCTGGCGGTTGCGATATTGCAGCTCTTCATTCTGGCCGGTCAGTTGCCGGAGCTGGTTTTCCAGCCGCTGGATCCGCATTTCCTGGTCGGCATCGTCGGATTGCGCGAAGGACGGGGAATGCAGCATCAGCATCGCGGCAAGGGCCGCGGCACCGGCAACTCGGGGAAATCTGGATGTCATTTTATCCTGACGACGAAGATCGCGTGACAAGCGAAGCGGTCCGAATTGTGGGACGGAGTACGCCGGAATTGTGGTGAGCGCAAATACCTCGCGGCTTCGTGCGCACAAAATAAAACCGGCGCCCGAAGGCGCCGGCTGGAATTCGGAGTGAGAACGAACGTCGTCTTACGAGCTGGCGTTCAGCACGGTGACGGCGCGGCGATTCTGCGACCAGCAGGAGATATCGTTGCAAACAGCGACCGGGCGCTCCTTGCCGTAGGAGATCGTGCGCATGCGGTTGGCATCGATGCCGCGCGAGGCGAGATAGGTTCGGACCGACTGGGCGCGACGGGCGCCGAGGGCGATGTTGTATTCGCGGGTGCCGCGCTCGTCCGCATGGCCTTCAATGGTGAAGGAATAGCGGTTGTAGGTCTGCAGCCACTGCGCCTGCTTTTCGAGGGTGGCGATCGCCTGCGGGCTCAGCTCGGTCTGGTCGCTCTCGAAGAACACGCGGTCGCCGACATTGACCACGAAATCCTGCTGGCTGCCCGGCGTCGCCGCGCTGGCCATCGCGCCTTCGGGGCCGACGTTGTTTTTCGCGCAGGCGCCCATCGACAGCGCCACTGCAACCACCGCAACCAGCTTCCAACCCTGGAGGTTACGCATCTGATATTTCATCCCGGAGCCTCCACGCTCACGTTTTCGAACTGTCATCCGGTCTACAGGTCGATGGTTAAGCGAACGTTCCGTCAACCTTGATGGGATGTTGCCAGACCCGCTCAAATGCCGCCAAACGCCGAAAAGCGACCGTGATAGTTAATGATTTGTAAATGTGGCGCGATGGTGAAGGCAAGCGCGCTCAAGGCCCAAATCACCTGATTTCAGGCGATCGGCATGCCGATATCCACGTCCGTGGCTGAATCAATGTTCACCCAAGTGAACGGCTGACTGATGCAGCGACCGGGGACCATTGCTGGTCCCGGCGCAGGTCGGGGGCCCGGGGGCCGGCCGGATCAGGAACTCGGAACGATCGAGGTGCGCTCGTGGCGGGGAACCACCGCCTCCGGCAGGGAACCACGATCGCCGCGGCGCTCGAACAGCATCCGTCGCTCGAACGCGGTCGAGCGCATCATCGGATAACGCTCGAACACCTTTTCCTTCATCGTCGGAAAATCGGCGGCCATCAGCCCGACCGGCTTGAGCAGGCCGGGAAACATCCGCGGCTCGGCAATGGTTTCGTGCAGGAACACCTTGCGATAGAACGCCTGGTGCTCGGCGCGCACGATCGCGAGCCCGAGATCGGCGCCGAAATACTCACACGCCATGTAGGCCAGCCGCAGCGTCAGATAGGGCAGTTCCGGAAAGCGCCTGACCCGGTCGGGGTCGGCGACGAAACGTGCGGGATCGATGATGATCTCGCCCCGGTCGAGCTTCGGGTTGAGGATTTCGCCGAACGCCTCGTTCGAGCAGGACTGCCGCCATTCGGACGTCAGCACGCTGATCCGGACGGAACTGTAGAGTTCACCGTGGAAATAGACGCCGAACGTCCAGGAATTCGGCAGGTCGTCATATTGATCGGTGACGCGCTGCTCCGGGGATTCCTTCACCGCGCCCTCACGAAGATAGGCACGATACCGAAGATTGTAGATTTCTTCTTTTTCTTCGGGTGTTTGCGCTAGACGATAGTCGACTTGATCCAACAGGTCCGAACTCCGTCCAAAGGCCGCTGTAGAAGCTTCGGCCGGGGACCTCATGCTGTACTCCTAACACTTCCAACAACTTACGCGAGCAGTGAAAAGATTAACAGCTTGTTAACCCGATTGCAAAGGGATCACGGCGTTAGGGTTAACCAGGGCCGGCAAACGCGCGGGCGGTGTCGGCCCGGGCATCTCGCACTTCAGGTTGCAATACCCGCGCGCAACCGTCAAGCGATGGAGCGCGAGGCAACCACCAGCAATGGCGGGTCCTCCGGCGACCGGCGGCCGTGCGACACGTTGAGGAGCTGGCGGATCCGCGCCGCCGGGACCGGGCGGCTGAACAGGTAGCCCTGGACTTCGGTCACCGTGCCGTCGGCGCCGATCAGTTCGAGTTGCTCGTTGGTCTCGACGCCTTCGACGACGACCGACATGCCGAGGTCGGCCGACAGCCGCGCCACGCCGCGCAGCAGCGTCAGCGGACGGTCGCTATCGATGCCTTCCAGGAAGGAGCGGTCGATCTTGACCTTCTCCAGCGGGAAATTGTGCAGGTAGCTGAGGCTGGAATAGCCGGTGCCGAAATCGTCGAGCGATATCCGCACGCCGAGCGAATGCAATTGCGACAGCACGTCGTGCGTCAACTGGGTGTTGCGCAACAGCGAGGATTCGGTGATCTCGATTTCGAGCCGGTTCGCCGGCAGGCCCGAAACCTCGAGCGCGTAGCGGACTTCGCTCAGCACGTCGCGCTGGTGGAACTGCTGCGGCGAGAAGTTGACGGCGACGCTGACGGCGTCCGGCCACTTCATGCATTCCATGCAGGCCTTGCGCAGGATCCAGCGGCCGAGATCGACGATCAGGCCCATGTCTTCGGCGACCGGGATGATGTCGATCGGCGAGACGGTGCCGCGCACCGGATGATTCCAGCGCAGCAGCGCTTCGCAGGTCGAGATCTTGTTCGACTTCAGATTGACCAGCGGCTGGTAATAGAGCTCGAACTCCTCGTTGGCGAGCGCCCTGCGCAGGTCCAGCTCGAGGGTGCGGCGGGCTTCGACGACCTGCGCCATCTCGTCGCGGAAGAAGCAGAAGGTGCCGCGGCCGTCGGCCTTGGCGCGGTACAGCGCCATGTCGGCGTTCTTCAAGAGCGTATCGGCGCTGACGCCGCGCGTGCTCATGGCGATGCCGACGCTGGCGCCGATCTCGACCAGGTGATTGTCGATCTTGTAGCGCTCGCTGAGGCGATCGACGATGCGGCGGGCCAGGATGGCGGCGTCGTCGGCGGAATGGATGTTCTGCTGGAACACGACGAACTCGTCGCCGCCGAACCGCGCCACGAAATCCTCCGGCCGCAGCATCTCGCGCAGCCGTTCGGCGACCGCGCACAACAACTGGTCGCCGCAGGGGTGGCCGAGCGTGTCGTTGACCTGCTTGAACTGGTCGAGGTCGACGAACAACAGCGCCGACAATTGCTCGGCGCCCTGCTGGATCGCCAGCAGCCGGCCGATCTCGTCGCGGAAATTGACCCGGTTCGGCAACGCGGTGAGTTCGTCGTAGCGCGCCAGATGGCTGATGCGGGCCTCGGCATTGCGCCGCTCGGTAATGTCTTCCAGCAGCACCACCGCGCCGCCGCCGTTCATCGGCTGGAACGTCCACGACAGCGACCGGCCCCGCGTCACGTCGGGATCGGTGGTGATCATGTCGCGCGCCTGGCTGTTCTCGATCTCGGAGAGGATCATCTTGCCGCTCGCCGCCGAGATCGAGCCCGCTACGACGCTGGCCGCAATGATGTCGGAGGCGTTGGCGCCGCGCTGCACGAAGTCGTCGGACAGATTCATCATTTCGCTGAAGCGGTGGTTCATCACCGCGAGCCGACCGTCGGCGCGAAACATGCACAGCCCGTGCGGCATGTTGTTGAGCGCGGTGTCGAACTGGCCGGCCAGCGCCGATTCACGGAAGCTCGACGTCAACGCCTTGACGAAGATGGCGTGGAGGCTGAGGTTGATGCCCTTGAGGCCGACGAAGAACAGCGCCAGCAGCACCGCAAGACCGATATAATAAGGGTCGCTGTGCATCGCCAGCGCCAGCGACATCGGTCCGCAGGCGAGCAGCACGTGATATTGGACCAGGTTCGGACGGCCGTAATTGCGCGCGGCGGCGCCGGCGGTGTAGCCGATGGTGACGGCGACGCACACCATATGGGCGACCGCGTCATCATTGCCGAAGATGGTGAGGAAGCACCAGATGCCGAGCACCGCGGCATAGACCATGGCGCCGATGGCGTAACGCGGCTCGAGGTGCCTGGCCTGTTCGTAGCTCAGCACCTCGGTGCGGCGTTCGTACTTGCGCATCTGGAATGCGCGGGTGGTGCCGATGCCGACGATCAGCACCACGAACGGCCACAGCAGCATGTTGCCGGTCTTGAGCGCCGTCATCACGCCGGCGGCGGCGGTGCAAACTGTGCCGACGAACATCGGCCAGAAATTCTGGAGCATCGAATCGATGAGCGCCGAGTAGAGCACCGGCTCCAGCTCTTCCCGACTGCTTCGTTTCTTCTGGTCGACCAACTGCATCTGCAGCGCACGCGTCCTGTTAGGGTGCGTAGTTCTACCGCTCTCAGATGAAGTCTTTCTGAGCGAACATCGTTACCGAGACGTTGCTTTTGATTTTAGGTTGTGAAAATCCGCTCGAAAAATCAGCAGGCTAGGCAATGTTTGCCGAGCACCGATAACGCCCTGGTTGCTATAGGCCCACTCAGGACAGCAGTGGCGACCATGCCGGATCGGACGCATAGCCCGGCGTCGGCACCTTCAATTCGTTACGCCCAGAGATGTCGATCGTGAACAGCGAAGGCCCGCCGGGGCCGCCGGCTTCGCGGAAGAACATCAGCACCCGGCCATTCGGCGCAAACGTCGGTCCTTCATTATGATAGCCCGAGGTCAGAATGCGCTCGCCGGAACCGTCGGTCTTCATGATGCCGATCGCGAACTGGCCGCCGCCCTGCTTGGTGAAGGCGATATAGTCGCCGCGCGGCGACCACACCGGGGTCGAATAGCTGCCCTCGCCGAACGAGATGCGCTGGGCGCCGCCACCGCCGGCCGGCATCACATAGATCTGCGGCTTTCCGCCGCGGTCGGACTCGAAGCAGATCTTGCTGCCGTCCGGCGCGTAGGACGGCGAGGTGTCGATCGCAGGCGTATCGGTCAGGCGCGTGGTGGTCTTGGAGCGCAGGTCCATCACGAACAGGTTGGAGTTGCCGCCCTGCTGCAGGCTCATGATGACGCGCTGGCCGTCCGGCGAGAACCGCGGCGAGAACGACATGCCGGGGAAGTTGCCGACGATCTCGCGCTGCCCGGTCTCGATGTTAAACAGGTAGACCCGCGGGTCGCCCTGGCCGAACTCCATATAGGTGATCTCCTGGGTCGACGGCGAGAACCGCGGCGTCAGCACCAGATCCGAGCCCTTGGTCAGGTAACGGACATTGGCGCCGTCCTGGTCCATCAGCGCCAGCCGCTTGACCCGGCGCTCCTTCGGACCGGTTTCGTCGACGAACACCACGCGGCTGTCGAAGTAGCCTTTTTCACCGGTCAGGCGCTCGTAGATCTGGTCGGAGATGATGTGCGCGATCCGGCGCCAGTATTCCGGCGACGTGAAGTATTGCTGGCCGGTGAGCTGCTGGCCGGTGTTGACGTCCCAGAGGCGGAACTCCGCCTTGAGGCGACCGTCGCCCTGACGGGTCATGCGGCCGGTCACCAGCGCCTGCGCGTTGATGGTCTTCCAGCTCTGGAACTGCGGCGCGGCGTCGATATTGCTGATGCGCTCGATGTAAGCGGCCTGATCGATCGGCGCGAACAGACCAGAGCGTTTGAGATTATTGGTGATGACCTGCGCCACGCCGACGCCGACTTCGGCATCGCCGGGCGTGCCCGCGACGAAGTTCGGGATCGCAATTGGCAGCGGCGTGAATTCACCTTCCGGCACGATGATGCGCTTCGGGCCCTGCGCAACCGCGCTGCGACCGCCGGCGGCAACGCCGAGCGCGGCCATTCCGGTGATGATCTGCCGGCGGCTCGGACGGAACGTCATGTTGGGGAATCCATTTTTTTCGTTCATGGCTTCAAGCCTTGCTCATATCTGTGTTCGCCGGGAACCGGATGTCAGGTCTTCTGTTCGGTGAAAACCGGCGCGAAATACTTCCATTCCTCGAAAAATGCCGCGGGCAGTCTGTACGGCTGGCATTCGATGATCGCGCGCAACGCGCTCTCCTGATAGACGCGGAGATACGGCGTTGCCGGCGTGCCTTCGGGCACCGGCATGCCTTCCAGCGAACCATCGCGCTTCAGCCGGATCGCGAACACCGCTTCGGACTTTTGCGCCTCGATGCCGCCATAGGGCTTCTTCCAGCAGCGCTCGACCTGCTGCTTGAACATTGCGCCCCAGGTGGCGGAATTGTCCGCGGCCGCGCCCTTGGCCATGCCGAGCGCGGCGTTGGAATTCAGCGTATCGCCGGTCGCGGCCTGGCGCGTCGGGTCGCGCTTGTCGAGCAGCGCTGCGATCTTGGACTGGTCGAAGGCGCGCTCGGTCTTCGGCTTGGCCGGCTCCGGCGGCTTGGCGGCCTGCTGCACCGGTTTCGGCGGCGGCTTCTTCTCTTCCTTCTTGATCGCCTCGGCGATCGGATCGACCTTCGGATCCGGTTTCTTCTCAACCGGCTTCGGCTCTTCCTTCGGCTTCTCGACCACCTTCGGCGGATCGGGCTTCTTTTCGACCGGCTTTTCCTCGACCTTCGGCTGCGGTGGCGGCGACGTGTCGGTCACGACGGGCGGCTTCTCCGAGACCTTGCCGACGGCGTCGTCGACCGGCTTGGCCTCGGCGACCTTGTCGACCAGCGGCTTCGGATTTTCCTTCTTGCCGGTCTTCTGGCCCGCCATGATATGGGCGAGTTGGTCGGGCGAGACGACGTCGACCGGGACCGAATCCTCGGGCGCCATTTCCAGCGCGCGGGTCGAAAACGACACCATGGTCCAGCCCAGCACGAAGACGTGCAGGACAACAGACGCCACCAGTGTCTTGTCGACCTTGATCTTCACCTGATCGTTCCCACTCCGACGTCCACCATCGCCTGCCTCAGGAGCCCTGCTCCGGTACGATGACGATGTTGGCCTTGAACCCCGCGGCCCGAATATACCCCAATAATTTCATCATATCCGTGTAACAGACGTCCTTGTCCCCGCGCAGATAGACCACCTTGTCGGCATCCGACCGGGTCTCCGCGATCGCCTTGATCTTGGGCAACAGGTCACTGGTCGAAATCAGCGTATCACCCAGATAGGTCTCGATATTCGAATTGCAGGCACCGTTGGTGCGCTTCACCGACAGTGTCAGCGGCGGCGCGTTGGAGGCCAGCGCCTTGCCGCCGCTCGCCTGCGGCAGGTCGATATCGATGGTCGAGGTCATCAGCGGCGCGGCGACCATGAAGATGATCAGCAGCACCAGCATGACGTCGACCATCGGCGTGACGTTGATCTCGGCCATCACGGCGGCACGGCGCCGGCCGCGTCCGCCGCCGGACGCTCCTCCCATGCTCATGCCCATGATGTGGTGCCTACCGGTCTAGTCATGTTACCGCCGCTCATGCCCGCTCGTCGATCTGACGCGACAGGATGGCCGAAAATTCATCCGCGAAGCCTTCCAGCCGCTGCGCCTGCCGGTTCACCTCGGAAGTGAACTTATTGTAGAAGATAGTCGCCGGAATGGCGGCGATAAGGCCGATCGCGGTGGCAAACAGCGCTTCCGCGATGCCGGGCGCCACCACCGCCAGCGAGGTGTTCTTGGACGCCGCGATCGATTGGAAGCTCGACATGATGCCCCAGACGGTTCCGAACAGGCCGACGAACGGTCCGGCGGAACCTACGGTGGCCAGCACCAGCAGTCGCCGTTCCAGCCGCTCGACCTCGCGGGCGATGGAGACGTTCATCACCTTCTCGATCCGCATCTGCAGGCCGGCAAACGACCGCGTCTGGCTCTCGAACGAGCGTTTCCACTCGCGCATCGCGGCGACGAAGCAGGCCGCCATCGACTGCGTCGGCTTGGCCGACAGCGCGCGATACAGTTCCTCGATCGACTGCCCGGACCAGAACGCCTGTTCGAAGCGGTCCATGGCGCGCTTGGTGCGGGAGTAGAGGATGATCTTGTCGATCGCGATCGCCCAGACCCAGACCGAGCATGACAGCAGGCCGAGCATGACCGTCTTCACGACCCAGTGAGCCTGCAGGAACAGCGCAACCAGCGAGACGTCGCTGGACGCCAGCGGCAGCGACGATTGCGCCACGTCGGCGGACTGCGCGACGCATGCGGTCGACGCCGTCATCAACAGACCGGCCAGCGCCACCCACTGAAGGAATTTCCGAGCCACTAGATCAGATCCTCTCAACGTGTCCCAAATGATCCGGGAGCTCTGGTCCCGACTTCGGGGCCGAGGGCTGCCGGTTCCACGGCCGCGCGTCGGGCGCGGCGATATACGCCAGCGCGAGAGCCTCTTTTGTGTCGATGGGGGCCCGCCGAAAGCCGGGTCCTGCATCCCCTGCCAACATGTCAAAACGAGGGCTATTCGCGCGTCATACCGCCTCCAACCAGACGCCACGCGTGGTTAACGCGAGGTTACCAAAGGGGAATTTGACTGCCGGAAATGCAGCCGGGATTGGGGGTTAGGCGGGTTCCAATTGGGCGAATTCGTCGGATGGCCCTGACCAGCCGCAACCCGCCATCGCCCGGCTCGGAGAGCGGTAGCTGGGTCGAGCGCGCGAAGCCGTAGGAATGATCAGGCCGGCAGCCCGGCTTCGGCGCAGTTGGTCAGCCGCGCCGGAACGCCGATCGCGGTGCATCCCGCCGGCACGTCGCGATCAACCACCGAGCCCGCACCGACCTTGGCGAAATCGCCGATTGTGATGTCGCCGAGGACCGAAACGCCCGAGCTGAGCAGCACGCCGCGGCCAATTCTCGGCGCGCGTCCGGGCATCGCCTGCGTCCGACCGATGGTGACGTTCTGCATGATCGTCGCCTCGTCGCCGACAACGGCATGCGCGCCGATGATGATGCCGGTGGCATGATCGAAAAGCACCGACGTGCCGATCGAGGCCGTGGGGTGAATGCTGACTTGCAGCGTATCCGACGACAGGCTTTGCAGCAGTAACGCCAGATCGGTGCGGTCGGC
>Ga0209023_10003721_pt1 | contig 17911 bp, 17 predicted proteins | sample LakOneMetagenome_FD_187468 | JGI IMG/M metagenome (GOLD analysis project Ga0209023, IMG submission 187468) | Freshwater and sediment microbial communities from Lake Erie, Canada (SPAdes) (version 2) | ecosystem: Environmental > Aquatic > Freshwater > Lentic | place: Lake Erie, Canada... | reverse complement strand
TTTTCCTTGTTGTAGTACTCGTCGCGGTAGATGAAGACGATGACGTCGGCGTCCTGCTCGATCGCGCCGGATTCGCGCAGGTCGGCCATCACCGGGCGCTTGTCGGTGCGCGTTTCCAGCGAACGGTTGAGCTGGCTGAGCGCGATCACCGGCACGTTCAATTCCTTCGCCAGCGCCTTGAGCGAACGCGAGATCTCGGAGATCTCGGTCGCGCGGTTCTCGCTGTTGCCCGGCACCGCCATCAGCTGCAGGTAGTCGATCACGATCAGGCCAAGGTCGTGCTCGCGCTTCAGGCGCCGCGCCTTGGAACGCAGCACCTCCGGCGACAAGGCCGGGGTGTCGTCGATGAACACCTTGGCCTCGCGCAGCAGGCGGATGGCGCTGTGCACGCGGCTCCAGTCCTCGTCTTCCAGCTGGCCGGTGCGCAGGCGGGTGGCGTTCACCCGCCCGACCGAGGAAATCAGGCGCAGCGCGAGCTGGCTCGCCGACATTTCCATCGAGAACACGGCGACGCCCTTGCGCGTCTTCATCGCCGCGTATTCGGCCATGTTCAGCGCCAGCGTGGTCTTGCCCATCGACGGGCGCGCGGCGAGGATCAGCAGGTCGGTGGGCTGCAGCCCCGCGGTCATCTGGTCGAATTCCTCGTAGCCGGTCGGCAGGCCGGTGATGCCGCCGCCGTTGGCATAGCGTGTCTGCAGCACTTCGAAGGCTTCGGACATCGCCCGGTTCACCGGCACGAAATCGGCGCGGCCGCGCGCGCCGGCCTCGGCGATCCGGAACACGTCCTGCTCGGCCTTGGCGAGCAGTTCTGTGCTTTCGCGCCCGTCCGGCTGGAAACCGTCGTTGACGATGCCGGTGCCGACCTCGATCAGCTGCCGCAATACCGACTTGTCGCGGACGATGTCGGCGTAGGCGGCGATGTTCGCGGCGCTCGGCGTGCCGCTGGCGAGTTCGACCAGGTAGGCGCCACCGGCGACCTGTTCGGCCAGGCCCTGCGATTCGAACCATTCGCCGAGGGTGACCGCGTCGTAAGGGCGGCTCTTCTCGGCGAGTTCGCGGATCGCGCGGAAAATCAGCTGGTGGTCGCGACGGTAGAAATCGCGTTCCTCGAGCTTGTCGGCGATGCGATCGAAGGCTTCGGGCGCGAGCATCAGCCCGCCCAGCACCGCCTGCTCGGCCTCGATCGATTGCGGCGGCAGGCGCAGCTGCTCGACCTTGCCATCGTGGAACCCGTCCGAACGCAATCCCTGGCGCGCGCTCATGCCTCAGCTTCCTCCCCGTCGCAGGCCGTCGTCGCGGCGCTGTTGTTCTTGTCGATCGAGCATCGTAGGCGCACTCGCAGGCCAGGCGTTGCAGACAACCCGTGGGAAATGCTGTGCATAACTTTCGGTCGCGGCCGTCTCACGGATCGCGACAAACGCAACGGGCGCCTTGCGGCGCCCGTGCATGAAGCATTGCGAAGCGGAATTACGCGGCTTCGGCTTCCACCACCACCTTCACCGGCGTCTCGACGTCGGCGTGCAGGTGCACCACGACTTCGTATTCGCCGACGACGCGGAACGCGCCCTCGCCCATCACCACTTCCGACTTGTTGACCTGCGTGCCGGCCTTGGTCAGGGCGTCGGCGATCTCGCGCGGGCCGACCGAGCCGTACAGCTTGCCTTCGGTCGAGGCGTTGGCATGGATGGTGACCGTCGCGCCCTCGAGCTTGGCCTTGCGTGCTTCGGCCGCGGCGAGCGCGTCATTGGCCCTGGCCTCGTACTCGGCGCGGCGCGCCTCGAACTCGGCGAGGTTGGCGGCCGTCGCCGGCACCGCCTTGCCCTGCGGCACGAGGAAGTTGCGGCCGAAGCCCGGCTTCACGTTGACCTTGTCGCCGAGGTTGCCGAGGTTCGTGACTTTCTGCAGGAGGATCAGTTGCATTTCATTGCTCCTATTCGTTAGCGACGCGTCGCGCCGCAGCGGTTGCTGTCCGAATGGACGTGTTGAATCGAATGCCAAGAATTCCGATTGCACAGCCAGCGATGGCCGGGCTAGGCGCGGGCCGGTGAGAAAACCGCAGTTGACATGCAGTCAATGAGGTTTTTCGAACCGACCCTGCAACAATGCCCGGGCGAGCTGGCGCCGCAATCAGACGTTGTGGTTATCCGTGTACGGGATCAGAGCGAGAAAACGCGCGCGCTTCACCGCGGTCGCCAACTGGCGCTGGTAACGCGATTTGGTCCCGGTGATGCGGCTCGGCACGATCTTGCCGTTCTCGGTGAGGTTCTGGCGCAGGGTGTTGAGATCCTTGTAATCGATCTCCTTGACGCCCTCGGCGGTGAACTTGCAGAACTTGCGGCGGCGGAAGAACTTGGACATGTGGGCGTGCTCCTTCAGGCGGCTTCGGCGGCGTCGCTGTCGGCGGTGCCGATCGCGCTGTCGCTCTCGTCGTCGCGGCGGCGACGCTCGGAACGTTCGGGCTTGTCGCCCTTCTCGTCCTTGTTCTTCATGATCAGCGACTGCTCGGTGTCCGGGCCGTCGCGGCGGATCTCGAGGTGGCGCAGGACCGCATCGTTGAAGCGGAACGCCTCGACCAGCTCGTTCAGCACGGCCTGTTCGGCCTCGATGTTCATCAGCGCGTAGTGCGCCTTGACCAGGTTGTTGATCGGGTAGGCCAGCTGGCGGCGACCCCAGTCTTCCAGGCGGTGGATCTTGCCGCCGCCGTTCTCGACCAGCGCCTTGTAGCGCTCGATCATGGCCGGCACCTGTTCGCTCTGGTCCGGATGGACCAGGAACACGACTTCGTAGTGACGCATATCGGTTATTCCTTTCGGGTATCGGCCGCGAGGCGGCCGGATAGCCCCCCGTCGTCCGGAACGGCCGCGGTGGGGCAAGGGCTCCCGCGCGTGCGGGAGCCGGAAATTATGGCAGGTTCAAGGACTTGCGCGCAAACCGGGGGACCCGTTCCTTCCCCCGCGCGCGGGGGAAGGTGCCGACTGCGGGCGCAGGAGCGCCCGCGAACAGCGAAGCTGGCCCGAAGGGCGAGCGCCAGGGATGGCGCGAGTAACGCCGATGGGGGCAAGGATCGGATCAAATTGCGCGCTTCCGCCACCACCCAACCCTCCCCCGCTTCGCGAGGGAGGGAGCGGATCAGCCCGACTTTTTCTGCGAAGCGATCCAGGCATCGATATGCCGTTCCAGCGCATCCAGCGGCACCGAGCCGGTCTCCAGCACGGCGTCGTCGTAGGCGCGCAGGTCGAATTCCGGGCCCAGCTCGCGGGCGGCCCTGGCGCGCAGTTCGAGGATCTTCATCTGCCCGATCTTGTAAGCCAGCGCCTGTCCCGGGGTGCCGATGTAGCGGTCGATCTCGTTGACCACGTCCTGGCGGGTCTTGGGCGAATTGTCCATGAAGTACTGGATCGCCCGGTCCCGGCTCCAGCCCTGGCTGTGCATCCCGGTGTCCACCACCAGCCGCACCGCGCGCCACATCTCGTAGGCCAGCTGGCCCATGCGGTCGTAGGGATCGTCGTACAGGCCCATGTCGTAGCCGAGGCGCTCGGCGTACAGGCCCCAGCCCTCGCCGTAGGCGACGAAATAGGCGGTCTTGCGGAACATCGGCGCGTCCGGCAGTTCCAGCCCGCGCGCGAACTGGAAGTGGTGGCCCGGCACCGCCTCGTGCAGGGTCAGCGGGATCATCTCCCAGGTCGGCCGGGTCTCGGGCTTGTACAGGTTCACGTAGTAGTAGCCCGGGCGCGAACCGTCGCTGGCGCCCGGTTGGTAGTAGGCGGTGGTGGTGTCGGGCGCGATGTTGTCCGGGATCGGGCGCACGCCGTAGGGCTGGCGCGGGATCAGGTGGAACACCTTCACCAGCTCCGGGTCGATGCGCTTGGCAGTGGCGCGGTAGCGCTCGAGCAGCGCTTCGGGCGTCTTCTCGAAGAACTTCGGGTCGGTGCGCAGGTAGGTGAAGAACTCGGCCATCGTGCCCTGGAAGCCGGCCTGGGCCTTGACCTTCTCCATCTCACCGCGGATGCGCGCGACTTCCTTCAGCCCGATCTCGTGGATCTGCGCCGCGGTGAGGTCGGTGGTGGTGTAGTAGCGCGCGAGGAAGTCGTAATAGGCCTTGCCGTCCGGCAGGTCGGTCGCGGCGATGGATTCGCGCGCCTTCGGCAGGTATTCGTCGTTGAAGTAGGCCTGCAGCTTGCGGTAGGCGGGTACGACCTTGTCGCGGATGGTGGCCCGGGCCTCGGCCTGCAGCGCCTCGCGGTCGGTAGCGGCGATGTCGTCGTTGAAATGCGTGAACGGGCGGTAGAACGGGCTCTTCGCCGGATCGTCGACGACTTGCGCGGCGATCTGCGCCGGCACGCGCTGCATCAGCACCTTCGGCGGCACGTTGCCCACGCGCACGCCTTCGCGCATCAGCGCGATGCCCTGGTCGACCACGGTCGGGATGGCGGCCATGCGCGCCAGCCAGTCGCGGTAATCCTTGGTCGTGCGGAACGGCAGGATCTCGGCGATGCCGTCCGCGGTCTGCACCCCGCCCTGGTGGCTGATCGGTTGCAGGTATTCGCGGAATTTCTGTCGTTCGACCGACTTCTCCAGCTGCCAGGCGAAGGTGTCGTAGTTCAGCTGGTCGTCGGCCGATAGCGCGGAACGGTCGATCGCGCGCAGCCTCGCCAGCGCATCGCGGTCCTCGCCCTCGCGCCTGGCGATGGCGTCCAGGCCCATGTCGGTCCAGCGGTCGTTGAAGCGGTTGTCGCCGTTGTAGCTGGCGTTCTCCGGCGATTCGACCAGGCCGCGCTCCCATTCGGAATCGAACAGCGCATGCAGCGTTTTCGCCGAATTGGCGGGATCGGCGGCGCGCGCGGGCGCGGCAACGGACAGCGCCGCGACCACGGCGGCAATGACGAGGGTACGGAACATGGCGCGGTCTCCCCGGAACTTGCCCGGAGTCTAGCCCGCGCCGGCGGCGGGCGACCGTGGCGGAAGTGGGGTCAGGCCGCGCGGTCGGCGTCGGTGGTGAACGATTCGCCGCAGCCGCATTCGCCGGCCACGTTCGGGTTGCGGAACACGAACTGCTCGTTCAGGCCCTGCTTCACGAAGTCGATCTCGGTGCCATCGACCAAGGCCAGGCTGTCGGCATCGACGAAGATGCGCACGCCGTCCTGCTCGAGCACGGTGTCGTCGGCGCGCATCTCGCGCGCCATGTCCACCGCATAGCCCCAGCCGGAACAACCGGTGCGGCGCACGCCGAAGCGCAGGCCGAGCGCGGCCGGATCGGCGGCGAGGTAACCGTGGATGCGTTGCAGGGCGGCGGGAGCGAGGGTGATCGACATGTGGCAAGTATAGCGACGGCGGGCGCGGCGCTTCGGTAAACTGCGGGATTCCACGCAAATGGGCCCGCAGCGGCCGGGAATCAAGGCATGACGGTTGTAAGCGTCGAGCAAGCGCTCGCGGGCAAGTTGCCCGCCGGCGGCGAAGTCACGGTCCGCGGCTGGGTGCGCACCCGGCGCGATTCCAAGGCCGGGCTGTCGTTCGTCAACGTGAGCGACGGCTCCTGTTTCGCGGCCATCCAGGTGGTCGCGCCCGACACGCTGCCCAATTACGAATCCGAGGTGAAGCGCCTCACCGCGGGCTGCGCGGTAATCGCGACCGGCACCCTGGTGCCCTCGCAGGGCCAGGGCCAGAGCTTCGAACTGCAGGCCTCGAACATCGACGTCGTCGGCTGGGTCGAGGATCCGGAAACCTACCCGATCCAGCCCAAGGCGCATTCGCTGGAATTCCTGCGCGAGGTCGCGCACCTGCGCCCGCGCACCAACCTGTTCGGTGCGGTCGCGCGCATCCGCGACTGCCTGGCCAAGGCCGCGCACCGCTATTTCCACGAACAGGGCTACTACTGGATCTCGACGCCGATCATCACCACATCCGACGCCGAGGGCGCGGGCCAGATGTTCCGCGTCTCGACCCTGGACCTCGCCAACCTGCCGCGCAACAGCAAGGGCGAAGTCGATTTCTCGCGCGACTTCTTCGGCAAGGAAACCTTCCTCACCGTCTCCGGCCAGCTCAACGTCGAGGCCTACTGCCTGGCGCTGAGCAAGGTCTATACCTTCGGCCCGACCTTCCGCGCCGAGAACAGCAACACCACGCGCCACCTGGCCGAGTTCTGGATGATCGAACCGGAAATCGCCTTCGCCGACCTCGCCGAGGACGCGCGCGTGGCCGAGGAGTTCCTCAAGTACCTGTTCCGCGCGGTGCTGGCCGAACGCGGCGACGACATGGCCTTCATCGCCGAACGCGTGCAGAAGGACGCGATCACGCGCCTGGAGAAATTCGTCAACGCGCCGTTCGAGCGGATCGAGTACGGCGATGCGGTGGCGCTGCTGCAGAAGTCCGGGCAGAAGTTCGATTTCCCGGTGGAATGGGGCCTGGACCTGCAGACCGAGCACGAGCGCTGGCTCACCGAACAACACGTCGGCCGGCCGGTGGTGGTCACCAACTATCCCGAGCACATCAAGGCGTTCTACATGCGCCTGAACGACGACGGCAAGACCGTCGCGGCGATGGACGTGCTCGCGCCGGGCATCGGCGAAATCATCGGCGGCAGCCAGCGCGAGGAACGCCTCGACGTGCTCGACAAGCGCATGGCCCAGTTCGGCCTCGATGCCGAGCATTACGGCTGGTACCGCGATTTCCGTCGCTACGGCACGGTGCCGCACGCCGGCTTCGGCCTCGGTTTCGAACGCCTGGTGGTGTACGTCTGCGGCCTGTCCAACATCCGCGATTCCATCCCCTACCCGCGTGCGCCGGGGAACGCGGAGTTCTGATGTGATCCTCTTCCTCGCCCTGCTGTTCGTCGCCACCGCGATCGCCGGTTTCTGCGCGTTCATGATCTTCTGGCCGCTGGCGCTGGTGCACCTGCGCGACCGCCATCCGGACGTCGGCGCGAAGCTCGGCGAAGGCGCGTTCGCGAAACCATCGGCGTTGTGGTGGCTGCTCGGCGGTCGATATCGCACTGACGTGCGCGATCCTGCGTTCACCGGGCTGGCGACGCCGGCACGGGTCGCGCTTGCCACGATCATCCTTGCGCTGGCGATGGCCGGGTTGCTGTGGCTGCTGTCGAAGGTGGTGGCATGAACGACATCCGCGACGAATGGTGGCTGGCGACCCTGGGCCGCACCGTGGTCTGGGCGCGCTTGCGCGAACGCGAGGCCGGTACCGCCGAAGTCCTCGATTCCGACGGCAACACCCTGCCCTACGAAAGCCCGGAAAGCGCGCGCGCCGCGCTGATGGACGCCGAATTCATCGCACTGGACGGACTCGACGCCGAGGACGCGGCCGAACGCGGTTTCGGCCTCGACGAATTGCGGCCGCCCACCGGCAGCGACGATCTGTTGCGCGAACGCATGCTGCAGAAGTTCGGCGGACGCGCCTAGGCGACACAATGGCGGGTCGAGACCCGCCCTACGGGAGACGCCATGGATCTGGACCTCGCGGGAAAACATGCGCTGGTGTGTGGCGCATCCGAAGGCATCGGCCTCGCCGCCGCGCGCGAGCTCGCCCTGCTCGGCGCCGACGTCACCCTGCTCGCGCGGCGCGAGGATGCCCTGCGGACGGCCTGCGAAACGCTGCCACGCCGCGAAGGCCAGCACCACGATTTCGTCGTCGCCGACGCGGCGCAGACCGATGCGCTGGCGAAAGCCGCGGCCGATCTTGCTGCGAAACATCCGGTCCATACCCTCATCAACAACACCGGCGGCCCGCCCGCGGGCGCGGCGCATTCGGCCGAGGTGCCCGCCTACCTCGAGGCCTTCACCCGTCATCTCGTTGCCAACCAGGTCCTGGTGCAGGCGCTGCTGCCGGGCATGCGCGATGCGCACTGGGGCCGCATCGTCAACGTGATCTCGACCTCGGTGTACGAACCCATCGCCAACCTCGGCGTGTCGAATACGGTCCGCGGTGCGGTCGCGAGCTGGGCGAAGACGCTGTCGAAGGAACTCGGCCCGGACGGCATCACCGTCAACAACGTGCTGCCCGGCTACACCGAAACCGCGCGCGTCGTGCAGATCGTGCAGGGCGCGATGGCGCGCAGCGGCAAGCCCGAGGCCGAGGTGCGCGCGGAACTGGCTTCGCACGTGCCGCTGCGGCGCTTCGCTCAAGCGGGCGAAATCGGCGCGGTCATCGCCTTCCTGTGCTCGCCGGCGGCGGGCTACGTCAGCGGGCAGTCGATCGCCGTCGACGGCGGGCGGATGCAATCAATCTAGCTTCCGCTGTTGTGGGAGCGGGTTAAACGGCCATTCGGCTGTTAAAAGCGATAGCCGCGACTGGACTTTCGCCGTGAGTGTCAGTTGTCGGGGCTGAAGCCCCTCCCACATGTCATCGACTAAACTTGGCGGATGCTGCGCCTCCCACACTGGATCGACGGCAAACCCACCGAGCCCGGAAACGGGCGCTGGCTGGACGTGTTCGAACCGGCCACGGGCCAGCCGTTCGCGCAGGTTGCCGATGGCGATGCGAGTGACGTCGAAGCCGCGGTCGCGGCGGCACGCGCGGCCTTCCCCGCGTGGTCGGCGCTGTCGAACAGCGAACGCGGGCGCTGGTTGCGCCGCCTCGCCGATGCGCTGGAATCCCGGCTCGACGATGTCGCTCGTGCCGAGGCCCGCGACGGCGGCAAGCCGATCAGGCTGGCACGCGAGGTCGAAATCCCGCGCGCGGTCTCGAACCTGCGCTTCTTCGCCGACGCGGCGACGCAGTTCTCCAGCGAATCGCACCACGGCGAAGCCGGGCTGAACTACACCCTGCGCCAGCCGCTGGGCGTGGTCGGCACGATCTCGCCGTGGAACCTGCCGCTGTACCTGTTCACCTGGAAGATCGCGCCGGCGCTGGCCGCGGGCAATACCGTGGTCGCGAAACCCTCCGAAATCACCCCGCACAGCGCGACCCTGTTGGGCGAAATCGCCGCCGACATCGGACTCCCGACCGGCGTGCTCAACATCGTGCACGGCCGCGGACCCGAAGTCGGCGAAGCGATCGTCGCGCATCCCGAGGTCAAGGCGATCAGCTTCACCGGCAGCACCGCAGTCGGTCGCCGCATCGCCGGCATCGCCGCGCCGATGCTGAAGAAGCTGTCGCTGGAACTCGGCGGCAAGAACCCGACCCTGGTGTTCGCCGATTCCGACTGGCGCGCGAACCTCGACGTGCTGGTGCGTTCGATCTTCCAGAACGCCGGGCAGATCTGCCTGTGCGGTTCGCGCGTGCTGATCGAACGCAGCATCTACGCGGAAGTCCGCGACGCGCTGGTCGAACGCGCGCAGGCGCTGCGCATCGGCGATCCCCTGGACGAAGGCACGCAGCTCGGGCCGCTGGCCTCGCAGGCGCAGTACGACAAGGTGCTGGCGGCGATCGAACGCGCGCGCGGCGAAGGCGGCCATGTACTCTGCGGCGGCAAGGCGATCGAACGCGACGGCTGGTACGTCGCGCCGACCTTGCTCGAAAGCCTCGGCCCGGATTGCGCGACCAACCGCGAGGAAATCTTCGGTCCGGTCGCAACGTTGCAAGCCTTCGATTCCGACGACGAGGCGCTGGCGCTGGCCAATGCCGGCGACTACGGCCTCGCCGCATCGCTGTGGACGCGTGACCTGAAGCGCGCGCACCGGATCGCCGCCGAGCTGCATACCGGCATCGTCTGGATCAACACCTGGCTGATGCGTGACCTGCGCACGCCCTTCGGCGGCATGGGCCAATCGGGCCTCGGCCGTGAAGGCGGGCTGGAGGCGATGCGCTTCTTCACCGAACCCCGCAACGTAGGAATCGCCCTCTGATGCCGACCCTGGACACGCTGCTGCGCAACAACCGCGAGTGGGCCGAACGCGTTTCGCGCGAGGATCCCGGCTTCTTCGAACGCCTGTCGAAGCAGCAGGCGCCGAAATACCTGTGGATCGGCTGCTCGGATTCGCGCGTGCCGGCGAACCAGGTCGTCGATCTCGCCCCGGGCGAAGTCTTCGTTCACCGCAACATCGCCAATGTCGTGGTGCACACCGACCTCAACTGCCTGTCGGTGATCCAGTTCGCGGTGGACGTGCTCAAGGTCGAGCACATCCTCGTGGTCGGCCACTACGGTTGCGGCGGCGTGCACGCGGCATTGCACGGCAGCCGCGTCGGCCTGGCCGACAACTGGATCCGCCACGTCGCCGACGTCGCCGGCAAACACCATGGCGTGCTCGAAGCCATGGGCGATGCGGAGCTGCAGCACGATCGCCTGTGCGAGCTCAACGCGCTGGAACAGGTGGCGAACGTCTGCCAGACCACCATCGCCCGCGATGCCTGGGCGCGCGGACAGAAACTGGTCGTGCACGGCTGGGTGTACACCTTGCGCGACGGGCGCGTCCACGACCTCGGCTTGAACATCGCTGCCGCCGACCAGCTCGAACCGCAATACGCGGCCGCGCTGGAACGCATCCGCAGCGACCGGGAGGATCGTTGATGTCTGGCTCGGAGCATGATCGTTCCATCCATGCCAGCGGCGCACCCAAGGCCGTCGGCCATTACCCGCACGCGCGCCGCGTCGGCAAGCTGCTGTTCCTGTCCGGCATCGGCCCGCGCGATCCGGCGACGAACGCGATTCCCGGCAACGAGTACTTCGCCGACGGCCGCGTCAGCCGCTACGACATCGCCGCGCAGGCGCGGGCGGTGTTCGCGAACGTGCGCGCGGTGCTTGAAGCCAGCGGCGCGCGCTGGGAAGACCTGGTCGACGTCACCGTCTTCCTCACCGACATGGAACGCGATTTCGCCGCGTACAACGCGATCTGGGCCGAACATTTCCCCGATCCCGCCTCTGCGCCCTGCCGCACCACCCTGGGCATCACCGCCCTGCCGACGCAAATCGCGATCGAGCTGAAGTGCGTCGCCGCGCCGGAGGACTGAACCATGCTGCCGAACCCGATCAACCTGCAGGCCTGGATCGACGAACACCGGCACCTGCTGAAGCCGCCGGTCGGCAACAAGTGCATCGTCGACGACGACTACATCATCATGATCGTGGGCGGCCCGAACACCCGCACCGACTACCACTTCGAGGACGGGCCGGAGTGGTTCTACCAGCTGGAAGGCGAGATGCTGCTGCGGATCCAGGAGGACGGCAAGCCGCGCGACATCCCGATCCGCGCCGGTGACATGTTCTTCCTGCCGCCACACGTGCCGCATTCGCCGCAGAGGATGCCGGGCAGCATCGGCCTGGTGATCGAACGCAGGCGCCTGCCGCACGAGGACGATGCGCTGATGTGGTTCTGCGTGAACTGCAACCACAAGCTGTACGCGGAATCCTTCCACCTGGTCGACATCGAGCAGGATTTCTTCCGCGTGTTCGAGCGCTTCTACCGCGACGAGGCACTGCGCACCTGCACGCAGTGCGGAACGCTCAATCCGCGGCCGACGCGCTATGAGCTGGACGCGCAGTCCGAGGCCGACATCACCTGACGCCGTGCGCGCGCTGCACAGCCTGACCAACCTCAAGCCACGCGACGTGCCGTTGCGCGTGGCCTTGCGCAACACCATGGCCGTGGTCGCGCCGCTGGCCATCGGCATCGCCACCGGGCACCAGGCCGCGGGCCTGGCGGTCAGTTCCGGTGCGCTCAACACCATGTTCAGCGACCAGCCCGGGCCTTACCTCCTGCGCATGGCGCGCATGCTCGCCGCCGCGAGCGGCGCGGGACTGGCGGCGCTGGTCGGCATCCTCGTCGGCGCTTCGACGCCGTGGGCGCTGCTGGCGGTGATCGTGTTCTCGCTGGTCGGCGGGATGATGGTCGCGCTGGGGCCGATGGCCGCGCGCGTCGGCCTGACCAGCCTGATCGTGCTGCTCATCACCGCCGACATGCGCCTGCCCGCGTCCGCGGCGCCCGGCGTCGCGCTGGCGATGTTCGGCGGCGGCCTGCTGCAGATGCTGTTCGCCCTGGCCGCGTGGCCCTTGCAGCGTTATCGGCCCGAGCGCTTCGCGCTGGCCTCGGTGCTGGAACAACTCGCGCAGGCGGCGCGCACGCCGAGCGACGCGAGTTCCCCACCGCCGGCCTCGCAGGCCGCGAGCGAAGCGGTCGAAACCCTGCACGGCGAATACCGCGCACGCGGCGTCGCGGCACAGGCGTTCCGCATCCTCGCCGATACCTGCGAACGCGCGCGGGTTGAACTGGTCACCCTCGGCGACATCGGCCAACGCATCGGCGATGCCGGCCTGCGCGAACACCTGCGCGCGGTGACCACCGCCTGCGCCGACGTGCTGGACGCGCTCGCCGACGGCATGCGCCGCGCCCAACCGGTCGCGGCCGAACCATTGCTGGACGCCTACGCGGGCGCGGTCTCCGCATTCGCGACTGCAACTACAGGCGAACTGTCCGCTCGCGACCGCCGCCTTGCCCGCATCGCCGTGGCGCGCGCCCAGGGACTGGGCGGACAACTGCGCGCGCTCGCCCGCAACAGCGCGCTGGCCAGCAGTCGTGGCGAAATCGCGGCGCGCAGCGCCGAGGCGCGACTGCCGGCGGCATTGCGCCCCGCCGACCCGCGCAACATCCTGCGCGCCAACCTCAAGCTGTCGTCGGTCGCGCTTCGGCACGCGCTGCGTTGCACGGCCTGCGTCGCGCTGTCGTTCGCGGTCGAACGCGCGCTGGCGATGCCGCACGGTTTCTGGCTGCCGATGACCGTGGCGATCGTGCTCAAGCCCGATTTCGGCGGCACCCTGCGCTTCGGCCTGCTGCGCACGCTGGGCACCTTCGCCGGCCTGCTGGTCGCCAGCGTACTGATCCACTACGGCATGGACAGCGACGTCGCGAAGCTGGCGCTGATGGCCCTGCTCTGCCTCGGCTTCCGCCTGTACGCGCAGGCCAACTACGCGCTCGCGGTCGCGCTGCTCACCGGATTGCTGGTGCTGCTGTTCTCGTTCGAAGGCGTGGCCCCGGCCGAGGCGCTGGAGATGCGCATCATCGCCACCGTGCTCGCCGCCGTGCTCGCGCTCGGCGCCTACCTGCTGTGGCCGACCTGGGAATCCGAGCGCGTGCAGCCCGCGCTGGCGAAGCTGGTCGAATGCTACCGCCAGCACCTGCGCGCGCTGCTCGCCGGCGACATGCCGGCGCTGCACGAAACCCGCAATGCGGCGCGCGCCGCGCGCACCAACGTGCTGGCTTCGCTGGAACGCCTGCGCGCGGATCCGCGCGCGATGCAGGGCAAGGCGACGGTCGAACGCGCCGAATCGCTGCTGTCGAACGCGAACCGGCTGATCCGCGCGGTGATCCCGATCGAGGCGATGCTGATCGATGGCGCGAAACTGCCCGCATTGCCCGAACTCGATCGCTTCTCCGGCGAGGTTGATGCTGCGCTGGGCGCGATCGTCGCCCGCCTGAGCGATGGCAAGCCGCTGCAACACGCATCCCTGCGCCCGGCCGAACGCGCGCTGGCCTCGCGCCTCAAGACCGATGACGGCGACGACGCGGTGGATGCCGCGCTGGCCGATGCCTGCGACCGCATCGCCGACAGCATCGACAGCCTCGCCCACATCCTGCGCGAAGCGCCCACCACGGCCGCGCCCGCGGCCCCGGCGGCAGCCGGTTAAACTCGCCACATGCTCAAGATCGACACCCACGCCCATTACCTGCCGCGCGACTGGCCCGCCCTCGCCGAGAAGTACGGCGACAACCGCTTCCCGGTGATCCACCACGGCGACGACGGCCGCCACCGCATCTACAAGGATGGCAAGTTCTTCCGCGAAATCTGGCCCAATACCTGGGACCCGCGGATCCGCGTCGACGACTACGCCAAGTTCGGCGTGCAAGTGCAGGTGCTGTCCACCGTGCCGGTGATGTTCAGCTACTGGGCCAAGGCACACCAGGCGCTGGAACTGCACCGGGCATTGAACGACCACATGGCCGAAACCTGCCACGAGTTCCCGCGCCACTACGCCGGCATCGGCACGGTGCCGTTGCAGTCGCCCGCGCTCGCGGTGCGCGAACTCGAGCGCTGCATGGACGAACTCGGCCTGCAGGGCGTGCAGATCGGTTCGCACGTCGACAACTGGAACCTGGATGCGCCGGAGCTGTTCGAATTCTTTGCGGCTGCGAGCGACCTCGGCGCGGCGATCCTGGTGCATCCCTGGGACATGATGGGCACCGATTCGATGCCGAAGTACTGGCTGCCGTGGCTGGTCGGGATGCCCGCGGAGCAATCGCGCGCGGCCTGCTGCCTGGTGTTCGGTGGCGTGCTCGAACGCCTGCCGAAGCTGAAGGTCTGCCTCGCCCACGGTGGCGGCAGCTTTCCCTACACCATCGGCCGGATCGAGCACGGCTTCAACATGCGCCCGGACCTGGTTGCCACCGACAATTTCCGCAACCCGCGCGAATACCTGAAACGCCTGTACTTCGATTCCTGGGTCGCGGACGACGCGGCCCTGCGCTATCTGCTCGAAACTTGCGGCACGGATCGGGTGATGCTCGGCACCGATTATCCGTTCCCGCTCGGCGAGCAGACGCCGGGCGAAGGCATCGAACGGCTCGGACTCGCCGATACCGAACGCGCGCGGCTCTACCACGGCACCGCGCTGGAATGGATGGGTCTGCCGGCATCGAGGTTTGTGTGATGTTTTTGGCCGCGGATCAGAGCGGATGGACGCGGATCACGATGAAAGAAGGCTTTTTCTTCCCAATCCGATTTTATCCGCGTCGATCCGTGGCAAAGGCTTTTCAATCCCGATGACCAATCTTCTCTCCGACGAATACGCACAGGTTCTCGACGCCGCCGATCCGCTGCACGCGTTCCGCGACCAATTCCACCTGCCCCTGCACGACGGCAAGCCGCAGGCTTACTTCGTCGGCAATTCGCTGGGCCTGCAGCCGAAAGGCGCGCGGGCGCATGTCGAGGAAGTGCTGGACAAATGGGCGACCGAAGCCGTCGAAGGCCATTTCAGCGGCGAAGCGGCGTGGATGCCCTACCACGAGCTGGTGCGCGACGGGCTGGCGCGCGCGGTCGGCGCGCAAGCTTCCGAAGTGGTGGCAATGAATTCGCTGACCACGAACCTGCACCTGATGCTGGTCAGTTTCTATCGCCCGACCCGCGAACGACCGCTGCTGCTGATGGAAGCCGGTGCGTTCCCGTCCGACCGTTACGCGCTGGAATCGCAGGTGCGCTTCCACGGATTCGATCCGGCCGAAGCCTTGATCGAAGTCGAACCCGACGGCGAGGACGGCACGTTCTCGATGGCCGCGATCGAACGCGCCATCGCCGAGCACGGTCCGCGGCTGGCGGCGGTCGTCTGGCCCGGCGTGCAGTACCGCACCGGACAGGCGTTCGACCTGAAGGAAATCGCGCGGCTCGGCCACGCCACCGGCGCGACCGTGGGCTTCGATCTCGCCCATGCGGTCGGCAACCTGCCGCTGCAGTTGCACGATTCCGGCGCGGATTTCGCGGTGTGGTGCCATTACAAGTACATGAATGCCGGGCCGGGCGCGGTCGCCGGCTGCTTCGTGCATGAACGCCATGCGCGCAGCGAGCGCCCGCGTTTCGCCGGCTGGTGGGGCAACGACACCTCGGTGCGCTTCAGGATGGGCCCGCGCTTCGACCCGACGCCCGGCGCCGATGGCTGGCAGTTGTCGAATCCACCGATCCTCGGCCTTGCACCATTGCGCGCGTCGCTGGACCAGTTCGACCGTGCGACGCTGCCGGCCTTGCGCGCGAAATCGGAACGGCTCACCGGTTACCTCGAATCCCTGATCGATGCCGGCCTGCACGACGTGCTGCAGGTCGTCACTCCGCGCGATCCTACGCAGCGCGGTTGCCAGTTGTCGATTCGCGTGGTCGGCGGGCGCGAACGTGGCCGCGCGTTGTTCGAATACCTCGGATCTCACGGCGTGCTCGGCGACTGGCGCGAACCCGACGTGATCCGCATTTCGCCGGTGCCGCTGTACAACAGTTTCGCCGACGTGCTGCGCTTCGCACGCACTGTGCAGGATTGGCGCGATGGCATCTGACTCGCGGAACATCTCGATCATCGGCGGTGGCCTTGCCGGCGCGCTGCTGGCGACCCTGCTCGCGCAACGCGGCTGGACGGTGGATGTGTACGAAAAGCGCGGCGATCCTCGCGTGTTCGGCTATGCCGGCGGACGTTCGATCAACCTCGCCCTGGCCGAGCGCGGGCTGCACGCATTGCGCCAGGCCGGCACGGATGCCGCGGTGATGTCCAAGGCGGTGATGATGCGCGGCCGTTTCGTGCATCCCCTGCACGGGGAACCGGGCCTGCAGCGCTATGGTCGCGACGATTCCGAGGTGATCTGGTCGATCGACCGCGGCGAGCTCAACATCGCCCTGCTCGGCGCCGCGGAATTCCACGGTGCCCGCCTGCATTTCGACCACGGCCTGCAGCGGGTCGACTTCACCTCGGGCCTGGCGACGTTTCGTGGCGAAGGGATCGAAACCGTACGCCCATTCGATGCGCTGGTCGGCGCCGATGGCGCGGGCTCGACCCTGCGTGCGCAAATGGCACCGCATGTCGCGCTGAACGAGCGCACCGAATGGCTGGACCACGGTTACAAGGAACTGGAAATCCCGCCCACGAACAGCGGCGATTTCCGCATCGAACCGAATGCGCTGCACATCTGGCCGCGCGGACATTACATGTGCATCGCCCTGCCCAACGACGAGCGCACCTTCACCGTGACCCTGTTCATGCCGCACAAGGGCGAATACCCGAGCTTCGAGCAGGTGGACACCGGCGACGAGGCACAGGCGCTGTTCGAACGCGACTTCCCCGACACGCTGCCGCTGATCCCCGGACTGCGCCGCGACTACGAGGCCAACCCGACCGGCCTGCTCGCGACCCTGTATCTCGACCGCTGGCACCTCGATGGTCGCGCCGTGCTCATCGGCGACGCCGCGCACGCGATGGTGCCGTTCCACGGCCAGGGCATGAACTGCGCGTTCGAGGATTGCGTTGCGCTGGCGGATCACCTCGAACGCGCACCTTCACGGGCCGAGGCCTTCGCCGCGTTCGAGGCGCAGCGCCGGCCCGATGCCGAGGCGATCCAGCAGATGGCGCTGGAGAATTACATCGAGATGCGCGACAAGGTCGACGACGCCGCGTTCCTGCTGCAACGCCAGCTCGAACTCGCCTTGCAGGAACGGCACCCGGGCCGTTTCGTCCCGCATTACACGATGGTCAGCTTCATGCGCATCCCCTACTCCGTCGCCCTGCACCGCAGCGAGGTGCAACGCGGCATCCTCGAACGGGCCACGCGCGGGCTGGATTCGCTGGAAGGCATCGACTGGGCCGCGGTCGACGCCGACGTGCTCGCGAAGCTGGACCCGCTGATCGACGCATGACCGCTTCCTTCCTCTTCTACGACCTCGAAACCTTCGGCGCCGATCCGCGCCGCAGCCGCATCGCCCAGTTCGCGGCAATCCGCACCGACGTCGAACTCAACGAGGCCGAGGAACCGGTTTCGTTCTTCGTCCGTCCCGCCGACGACCTGCTGCCCTCGCCCGTCGCCACGCTCATCACCGGGATCGCGCCACAGGACGCGTTGCGCGATGGCGTGAACGAAGCCGCGGCCTTCGCCCGCATCAACGACGAGATGGCGCGGCCGGGAACCTGCAACGCCGGCTACAACTCGATCCGCTTCGACGACGAGTTCGTGCGCCACGGCCTGTACCGCGATTTCCACGATCCCTATGAGCGCGAATGGCGCGGCGGCAATTCGCGCTGGGACCTGCTGGATGCATTGCGGCTGATGCACGCGCTGCGCCCGGAGGGCATCGCCTGGCGGGCGCGCGAGGACGGCGGCGGCACCAGCTTCAAGCTCGAACACCTGGCCGAGGACAACGGCCTGCGCGTCGGCGATGCGCACGAGGCACTGTCCGATGTGCGCGCCACGGTCGGCCTCGCGCGCCTGTTCCGCAAGGCCCAGCCGAA
>Ga0209023_10003720_pt1 | contig 17912 bp, 15 predicted proteins | sample LakOneMetagenome_FD_187468 | JGI IMG/M metagenome (GOLD analysis project Ga0209023, IMG submission 187468) | Freshwater and sediment microbial communities from Lake Erie, Canada (SPAdes) (version 2) | ecosystem: Environmental > Aquatic > Freshwater > Lentic | place: Lake Erie, Canada... | reverse complement strand
TCTCTCCTCGACCTGGCGCGTGTAGAACTCGTCGTAGCCCTCGGCGATCGGCCCGGCGTTACCGCCGCCGAAGTGGCTGGCCTCCGCGTTCTCACCGGAGTCCGGCGGCTCCCAGCCGCCGAAACCGTAGTCGCGCTCCATCTTCTCGGCGTCGGCCCAGCTCCAGTCATGGCCGCCCGCGAGTGGCTGACTGAGATGCCACTTGCCCTTCCAGACGACGGTGTAGCCCTGATCGCGTAGCCGCGAGCCCAGCGTCGGCGTACCCGGCGCCATCTCCGGCTCGCCGCCGCCCTTCGGCCCGAGCCGCAGCGCGCCGCGGAGGAACGCCTTACCGAGCCGGTCCCGCGGCACCTCACCGCTCACCGCCTGCCGGCTGACCTCGCGCAGGATCGCCGGCAGGTAGCGCGGGTTCGGTTTGAGGTTGCCGATCGTCAGCGTCAGCGTGACGCCATGCCGCGCGGGGTAGGTGCCGGTGAGGAACGTCGCACGGCTCGGTGAGCACATCGCCGTCGCCGTGCAGGCCTGGGTGAACGTCAGGCCGGTGCGGCGCAGCTCGGCGTCGTTCGGCATCAGCGCGTCGAGCCAGCCTGGCTCGTCCGGCCAGTGCATCGGCGTGCGCTGCTGATCGGTGATCAACAGCACGAGGTTCGGCCTGCGCGCGGCGGTCATCAGCGCTGTTCCAGGCCGGTGCCGCAGCGCAGGATCGTGGCCTGCTCCAGCCCGGCGCTGCGGTGCGCCATCGCCTCGAGGATCGCGGGGTCCATCGCCAGTCCGAGGAAGGCGGCGACGTTGGGATACTCGACCGCGATCACCTCGTCGTAGCGTTCGCTGTCACCGCCGATCACCGTGCCGGCGCTGGCCGCGTCCCAGAGCACGCGCCCGCCGACCCGCTCGAGCACGCCCAATGCGACCTCGCCGTAGCGGTTGTAGGCCTCCCGACCGGTGACGTCGGGATTGACGCCGCCGGGAGGATCGCCCTCGTACTGCGCGCGCTCGCGGTAGCGGTTGAGGTTCAGCATGATCAGCGGCCCGTCCTCGGGTGAGCCGGCGATGTCGGTCAGCGCCTGAAGCTGGTCCTGCCTGGGATTGACGGCCATCGCCGCATCCTAGACCTGCTGATGCGGTGTCGTCGCCCGAGCAGACTCAGACGCTGATGCGTGAACAGCTGTCGGTGTAGGCCACGGTCCAGCCGCTGACGTTGACCACGCCTGCCGCGCCCCAGTAGCCAAACCGCACCGACATCGTGCAGCGCCCCGCGGTTGCCGTTGTCGACTTCTTGTACTGCAGCGCGTTGCAGCCGCCGCGCGTCGGCGTGTCGTAGCAGCGCCAGGGCCCGGTCCAGGTGGTTGCCTCGGCCGTGGACGCGGCGGCGCCGGCGACGGTGCCGGTGATCAGTACTGCCAAAACCATGCGCTTGAACATCGTCTTCCCCTTGTTGATCCACATCAGCTGTGCTTCGCACCAGTATTGCGTGCGGCGGCGCGCGGTGACGTGTGGCCGGGCGCAGCACAACGGTTTGAGGAGGTCCGCGTATGCTCGGCTCGTGCTGAAGCGCCGCCTCCTGCCTGGCCTGATCATCGCCCTCTCACGCGTGACGTGGCCGGCCCGCGTCGCGGCCGCGGTGCGGCGACGGACCGGGCGCCGCGGCACCGTCGAGCTCTTCTTCGCCTTCGACGACGCCGCCAGCGCGATCGCCGTGATCGAGCTGACGCGGCGGCTGGCGACACGCGACGTGACGCTGCTGATGAAACCGGTCGTACGCCGCGGGATCCCCGGAGACCCTGCCGTCGAACTCAAACGGAGCTACGCGATCACCGACGCGCAGCGACTCGGCCTGCGCAGCGGCCTCGTGCTCACGCGGCACGAGCCGGTCACCGCCGACGACTGCGCCTTTCTCGCCGGCTGGGTCGCGAACGCCGACCAGGGGCCGCCGCTCGCCCGGTTCTGCGCCGCCGCGATGCAAGAGCTGTGGTTCAGTGCCGCCGGGCCGATCGACGAGGCGACCTTCACGGCGCTGTGGGCTGAGCACATCGGCGGCGCGCCGCCCGAGATCAGCGACGAGGCGGTGCGGGCCAACGAACGCTTGATGGCGAAACGCAAGCCGTACGACACGCCGACCGCCTTCATCCATGGGCAGTGGTTCTACGCCCACGAGCGGCTCGCGCAGATCGAGACGCGGTTGGACGACCTCGGTTGGAGGGCGTCATGAACACGGCACGCGTCGACTACTACTTCTCGTTCCGCAGCCCCTATTCGTACCTCAGTGGGCCGCGCGCGTTCGCACTGCCCGAGCGGTACGAGATCGTGGTCGCGTTCCACGGCGTGATCCCGATGGCGATGCGCAACCAGGCCGTGCCACGCGAGAAGGCCCTGCACACGTTGCGCGATGTCGCCCGCGAGGCACGGCGGCTCGGGATGCCGTTCGGCCCGGTCTACGACCCACTCGGCGACGGGGCGACCCGCTGCCTCGCCGTCTCCGAGCACGCGCTGGACGTCGGCCGGGAGCGGGAGTTCACCCTTTCTGCAAGCCGCGGCATCTGGGCCGAGGCGATCGACGTTGCCAAGGACCGCGGCCTGCGAATGGTCTGCGAGCGTGCCGGACTGGAGTGGTCGGCTTGCCAGAAGGCGCTTACCGACCCCGCGATCAAGGCCCGCGTCGATGCGAACACGGCCGAACTGGCCGAGCTCGGCCATTGGGGCGTGCCGGTCTTCGCCTTCGCGGGCGAGCTGTTCTGGGGCCAGGATCGGATCGAGGACCTGGAGCGCACGTTGCAGGCCGCTGGGCTCGAACGCTCGGCCTAACCGGTCAGCGGCAGACCCAGCGTCACCCAGTCGTGGATGCCGCCGCGGTAGAACCGGAGCTGAGCGGCCGGGTAGCCGGCTTCCAGCAGTGCCGCGATGGCGTGCGGCGTGGCGGCGCACTGGGGGCCGTTGCAATAGAGGACGCTGATCGCCTCGCGATCGAGCTCACCGATGCGGTCCACGATCTCGTTGTGCTCGATGTGTCTGGCTGTCGGCAGCGCGCCCTGCTCGAAGTACGACAGCCGGCGCGTGTCAATGATCGGTGCACCGGCATCGATGTGATCGATGACCTCGAGTTCGCCGACGGTGACCACGCCATCCTCCAGAACGATGGGAGTGATCGTGCCCCATGTTGCATCGACCGTGAACAACCCGGGCTGACCCGGCACCGCCGAGGGCATCATCGTGGCAGGGTCACGCCGCGGCGTTCGCGCGATGTTGCTCATTCCCGACAGTGTGACGATCACTAGAGTTTCGTCACCGTGACTTGGCTCATCGTCGTCGTCGTACTGCTGCTCGGCATCGGATGGATGTACAACCGCCTTGCCCGCAAGAGGGTCCGAACCCAAGAGGCGTGGTCGGAGATCGACGTTCAGCTCAAGCGTCGCCATGACCTTGTCCCGAATCTCGTGGCGACGGTGAAGGGTTACGCGGCCCATGAGCGGCAGACGTTCGAGGCGGTTACGGCGGCGCGGGCGAATGCCGTCGCGGCTGCCGCGACGGACGACCCGGCGGCGATCGCTCCGATCGAGGATGCATTGACCGGAACGCTGCGCTCGCTGTTCGCGGTTGCCGAGAACTACCCCGAGCTGCGGGCGGCGGACAATTTCCTCCAGCTGCAGGAGACGCTTGTCTCCACGGAGGACAAGATCCAGTTCGCCCGTCGCTACTACAACGGCAGTGCACGCGACTACAACACCGCGGTTGTCACTATTCCGAGCAATGTCATCGCCAAGGTGTTCGGGTTCGCGCCCGCGGCGTTCTTCGGGGCCGATGACGCTGATCGTGCGCTCCCGAAGGTCGATCTGGCCGCCGGTCAGAGCACCTGAACGGACAGGATCCGCTCCAGCGCCGCGATCCGTTCCTCGATCGGCGGGTGCGTGGCGTACAGACGCCGGTACCAGCTCTCGCGATGCTCGTACGGGTCGTCGATGCACATCGGCGCGGTGACATGGTTCATCGTTCGCAAGGGCAGCTCGCTCGCCTGCAGCTTCCTCAGGGCACTGAGCAGCCCGGCCGGGTTGCGGGTCAGCTCCACGCCACAGGCGTCAGCCAGCGACTCGCGCCGGCGCGAGAGGGCGAACCGGATCAGCGGACCGAGTAGGAAGCCGACCACCGCGAACAGCGCGCCCACGACGATGATGAGCAGCGCCCCCTTGCCCCTGGCCCTGATGCGCCAGATGTTGACGGCCAGGAACGTCGCCAGACCGATCATCGTGCCGACGACCAGCAGCAAGCGGATGTCTTGGTTCTTGATGTGGCTGAGCTCGTGGCTGGCGACGCCTTCGAGCTCGTCGCGGTCCATCAGCTCCAGCAGTCCCGTGGTGAAGGTGATCGACGCCTTGTCGGGACTGAATCCGGTGGCGAACGCGTTCGGTGAGGGATCGTCAATCACGTAGACGGCCGGCTTCGGGATCCCCTCGCCGATCGAGAGCGCGTCGACGATGTTGTGGAGCTGCTGGTACTGGATCGGATCGGCAGGCGTGGCGCCGGACGAGCGGAGCACGAGCTGCGGCCCGGAGTGGATCGAGTAGATGACCGAGCCAAGCGCCAGCAGGCCGCCGATCAGCACACCTTCAGAGATTGGCAGCCTCCAGTCGTACTGCCCCGACGCCGGCGACGACGAGGACGTGTACGAGTACGAGTAGGTGTCGGGGCTCGGCGTGCTGTCGATCCAGCCGTAGAGCAGCCCGCCGACGGCGCCGATCGCGAACCACGCGAGCACCAGCAGCCCCACGAAGAGGACGCTGCGCCGCCTGTTGCTCGCAATCTCCTCTTCCACCGGGCAGATCCTAAGGCCCAGCCGGTCAATGGCGCGTTGCCGAAGTAGGCTCGCGCCATGAGCCCGTCCAGCTTCCGTGACCTTCACAAGCAGGGCACCTTCGTGCTGCCCAACCCCTGGGACGTTGGCTCGGCCAAGCTGCTGGAGGCTGCCGGCTTCCCGGCACTCGCGACGACCTCATCGGGGCTCGCCGCTGCCCTCGGCAAACACGACCAGACGGTCACCCGTGCCGAGCTGGTCGCGCACGTCGCGGCGCTGAGCGGCGCGGTCAGCATCCCGATCAACGTCGACGCCGAGCGCTGCTTCGACGATGTCGAGCGCACCGTGAACCTGCTCGCCGATGCCGGCGCGGCGGGCATCTCGATCGAGGATTTCGACCCGGTCGCCGGAACCGTTGAACCGATCGAGGCGGCCGCCGCCCGTGTGCGGTTGGCCGCTGCGGCCTGTGCCGAGCGCGGACTGCTGCTGACCGCCCGGGCCGAGAACGCCCTGTACGGCAACGCGGATCTCGACGACACGCTCACCCGGCTCGCCGCGTACCGCGACGCCGGCGCCGACTGCCTCTACGCACCCGGCGTCAACGCGCCCGCGGCGATCGCCCAGATCGTCGACCTCGGTCTGCCGGTCAACGTGCTGGCGCTGCCGGACGCGCCGCCGGTCGCCGAGCTGCGCGCCCTCGGCGTGCGCCGCGTCTCCACCGGCGGCGCGCTGGCGTTCACCGCGTATGGGGCGCTGGTCCGGGCAGCGGCGGAACTTCGCAGCTCCGGCACCTACGGCTATTGGGCGGGAACGCTCTCGCCAACCGACCGCGACGCGTTCAGCTGAGTCTCGTACTCGGCGGCATCGTGCGAGCAGAACAGCGTGATCTCGTCGCCGTGGTCGCGATGCAGCTCGGCGAGCCGGTCGGCGTTGGCCTGACGCAGCTTCGTGTCCGACGAGTTGACCGCGTGGTAGAAGCGGCGCCCGCGCGTGGTGGTCGTCGGCCACGCGACCTCGCCGCGCTGGACGTACGAGTCACCGGCATGCAGCAGCCAGCCGTCGCCGGTGTTGATCGCGTAGCCCGCGTGACCGGCTGTGTGGCCGGGCAGCGCGATCATCGCGATCTCGATGCCGACACCCTCGAGCACGCGCACCTGATCAAACCCGAACCACGGCTCGCCGCTGGTGTCATGCGTGACCCACTTCGGATTGTGCGCCCACTGCCCGGGCCGGTAGCGCAGCCTGGTGTCGACACGCCGCCGCTGCGCGGCCGCCAATTCCACGCTGTGCACGTGCACGTCGGCGTCCGGAAAATCACTCAGGCCGCCGGCGTGATCGAGATCCAGATGGGTCGTCAGGATGTGGCGGACATCGGCGGGATCATGGCCGCGAGCCTTGAGCTGGGCGATCGCCGTCTGCGCCGGATCCAGCGCCGCGCCGAGCAGATGGCGGGCCGGCCCGAGTCGCCGCGGATCGCGGATGTCCCCCATGCCGTACCCGGTGTCGAGCAGGATCAGGCCATCCGCCGACTCAATCAGCAGGCAGTGGCAGACGAGGTGCCCCGGGTCCGGCTCGACGATGCCGATCCGGACCGCGTTGCGAGAACACATCGAGCCGCAGTTGAGGGAATGGATCAGCGGTGCGCTCATCGCCCAATCATGCCGAGATCGACCAAACGTTGAGCTGCGCGTAACCGCGTAACGCGTACTGCGCCGCGGGGTACTTAGTAACGCCTGCCACAATATCGGTGCTCATCGTGGAGATGAGCAGCAGGCCAGGAGGTTGAGATGGAGTTCATCAAGCGGTTTGAGCCACTGGCGCTCGCGCTGGTCATTCTCGGCGGTCTCTCCGGAGCCGTCTCGGTGCTGTTCGACACGAACATCATCACCTCGGTTGTGGGCACCGGTACCGGCTCGGACGTGGTCTACGTCCTGATCGGGCTAGGCGCACTGATGTTCGTTCCGAAGCTGCTCGAGGACCTACCGGTCGTCGGGCACGGATCACACGCGCATCACTCGGCGTAGCTGGTAGCAGCCGGAGTTCGCTCGTCGCTGAGACGCGGCGAGCGACTCTGGCCGTGGTGCCACCTCAGCGAATCTGGATCGGCGTGCCGATCCGGATGCGGCGATACAGGCCTTTGAGGGCCTTGTTGCGAACACGCACGCAACCGTGCGAGACGCGACCCGGGATCAGCCCAGGCTGATCGGTGCCGTGGATGCCGATCACGCCGCCGTTGGGCCAATCACTGAGTCCCGGCGCGTAGGCCGAGGTGCCGATCGCCCGCGTGCCGTAGACCGGCGCGTTCTGGAAGGTGAACTTCTCACGCACGTAATAGCGTCCGGCCGGTGTCCCTGTCCCGGCCGCGCCGATACCGACCCGTGCGGACCAGACGCGGCGACCGCCGTCGTACAAGGTCGCGCGCAACATCGTCCGGTTGACCACCAGCTGCTGGGTGTTCGTCCGCAGTGTGCCCAGCGTCTCACGCCGGACCCAGCCCTTGCGGCCGTTCGGCCGGCCCGGGATGCGGACCTCAAGCCATTTCTGGAAGTTGGAGTCGGTGTACTGACGGAGCACGATGTAGACCTCGGGAAAGCGATCCTCGGTCCGCAGCCGCAGCCGCCCCACGCGCGCCGAGTAGCGCGACGCCTCGCGGAAGATCGCGCCACGCGCCTCCGGGTGAGCCCACTGTGTGCGTTGACGCTCGTCCGACATGCGCACCATCCGTGGCAGCGGCGCATCGGCCTGCGGATCATCCGCGCGCGCCACGCCGGCGCCCGCCGCCAGTAGGGCCGCTGCGGTGATGGCGCCGCGGAGCGGGCCCTGGTTCCAGGTGGAGAAACGCACGTCACCCAGGTGATCGGCGACAAGGCGAGCGGCTGAAGGAGCGGTGCGCTACAGGATGCGCAGGGGCGTGCCGATCCGGATCAGCCGCCAGAGCCGCTCGACATCCGGGTTCCTGACACGGATGCAGCCGTGCGACGGACGGCCCGGGATCAGCTCCGGTTGATCGGTGCCGTGAATGCCGACGACGCCGCCGTTGGGCCAGTCGCTGAGCGTTGGCGCATAGGCCGACGTGCCGATCGCGCGCGTGCCGTACAGCGGCACGTTCCGCACCCGGAACTTCTCGCGGATGTAGAAGTTGCCGGCAGGTGTCTTGGTGCCGACGGCGCCGACGCCGACCGGCGCAGACCACACCTTGCGCCCGTTCTTGCGCAGCGTGCCGCGCAGCTTCTTGCGATCGATCGTCAGCTGGAAGACGTTGCGGTTGTACTGACCGAGCTTGTCGCGGCGCACCCAGCCGACGCGTCCGTTCGGGCGCTTCGGTACGCGCAGCTCGACCCATTCGCGACCCGCGTCATCCTCGTATTGGCGCAGCAGCAGGTAGACCTCGGAGAAGCCGTCCTCGGTGAAGAAGCGCAGGTCGCCGACCTTGCTCGAGCCGTAGCTGTGATCGCGGTAGATCGCCGACGGCGCGATCGGGTTGGCCCAGCGACTCAGCAGCTTCTCGTCGGAGAGCCGGACCATCCGCGGGTCAGGGGCGTCGGCGGCGCGCGCGGCGCTCAGTCCACTTGCGGCGAAGAGGACGGCGAAGAGCGCTGCTGCGAGCAGGCGGCGAGGCATCGTCACCGGTTCAAACACGGCGCATCACCGTAGGTAGCGGTGTGGGGCCGGGGCGCTCAAGCGCTCCCGGCCCCACACTGACGTTCACAGGTGTCCTCCCGATCAGCCTGTGAACTTCGGCTGGATGACGACACGCGGGCGGCAGCGGCTGAACTGCACGTTCAGCGTCTTGCTCGCCGGCGAGGCGCCGGTGACGAACTGCACCTTCGCGCTGATCTTGTAGGTGCCGTACTTCAGCCCCTTCGCCTTCAGCTGCATCTTGTAGTTCTTGCCGCTGTTGGCCCGGGTCAGGCGCTTGAACAACTTGCCGTTGACGTAGAACGTCACCTGCTTGATGTTCGTTCCGGTGATCGCGGCGGTGCCGTAGGCGCTCTTGACGCAGCCGGCGCTGCTGGCGACGACGCGGGCGGTGCCCTTGGTGCCCTGACCGATGACCGGGTTGGCCGGCAGCGTGATCGAGGCGTTGCCGTTCGCGCTCACCGTCTTGCCACCGGTGTCGGTGCCGTTGACGCTGGCCGTGTTGACGATCGTGCTGCCCGCCTGGCCTGACGTCGACTGCACGACGCAGGTGTAGCTCCAGGTCTCACCCGGATCGAGCGTGGTCGGCGATACGTCACCGGTCTTGTCCGCTGCCGACAGGTTCGCCGGGCAGAGATCGTCGCTGACAGCGACGGTCGGCATCGACGTGTTGCCGGTGTTGGTGACCGTGATGTTGAACGTGATCGCGTCTCCGGCGACCGCGCTCTGGGACGCAGGTGCAACCGTCTTGGCGAGCGCGATGCCCGGGACCAACAGGCTCGTCACCGCGGTGTCCTTGGCCGGCAGCGTGCTGCGACCGAGCTCATCCTTGGCGTTGACCGTCACCGTGTTGGTGATCGGCGCCGACGTGCTGCCGAACAGTGCCGAGGCGCTGATCGAGCAGGTGTACGTCCAGACGTCACCGGTGTTGAGCACCGTCGGCGTCGCGTCGGTGCCGGTGTTCGGACCGGTCACCGAGGGGCACTTGTCGTCAGCGACGGTGATGCCCGTCAGGTCCGAGGTACCGGTGTTGGTCACCTGGTAGGTGTACGTCGCCGTTCCGTCGCGGTAGATCGCCTGGGTCTTCGGGGCCTTGACGACCACGTCGAGGCCGACGATGCGCTTGTTGGTGAACGTGCAGGTGATGTCGGCGCCGGCGCTCGGCGTGATGCTCACGCTCCGCTGGGCGAGGTTGACCTGCGTCGGGCTGTCATCCGTGCAGACGATGCCGGTCAGCTTGTAGCCGCCATCGATGCCGCTCGGATCGTTCTCACTCACGTTGAGCGGCACCTCGCCGGCCTCGACAAGCTGCGAGGTGGTCTCGTTGTGACGGAGGTTGAACGCACCGCCCGGCAGATCGGTGGCGAAACCGAACTGCGGTCCGACACCGGTCTCGGGGTTCGAGACAACCTTCTTGATCGTGATCTTCGCCTTCTTCGTGTTGACGAAGGTGCACCTGATCGTCTGGTAGGCCGGGACGGTGACGACGTCACCATTCAGCGGACCGTCGATGGCGATGGCCTTGTTGCCGTCGCCGCTGTCCTCGTCGATGAAGACCCGCTCACACGACTTCGTCGTCGTGTAATCGCTCAGCGGGTGGTCGGCGCTGACGGCCGATTCACTGATCGTGATGGGCTCGCCTGCGAGCACCGTGATCGAGTTCGACTCGTTGTTACCGAACGCGGTGCCCTGCGTACCGAACACCGTGGCTGACGTGCCGTTGTGTTTGAGCTCGAAGCGGCCCGGATCGGTTGACGGATTCAGCTGCTTCTCCAGGATCAGCTCACCCGTCTGCAGGTCGGTCACCGCGGTGTCCGTGTCCGTGACCGTCTTGCCCTTGATCGTGTCCTTGCCGGTCGCGGTGGCGGTGTTCGTCACCGACGCATCCACGCTCGGGCTCGCCCCGAAGAGGTCGTGGGCGCTGATCGTGCAGGTGAACGTCCAGGTCTCACCGGGATCGAGCGTGGCCGTGGTGGCGTCCGCGCCCTTGTCGGGGCCGGTCACGGACGGGCACTTGTCGTCCGACACGGAGACCGTGTCGAGCGGCGTGTTGCCGGGGTTCGTGACCGAGTAGGTGTAGGTCGCGTCGCCGCTGTAGAGGACGGACTGCGAGCCCGGCGTCTTCTCGACCTTGATCTCCGGCCGCAGCAGTGAGGTTTCGGCCGTGTCGGTGTCGCTGACCTCGCGGTCCTTGACCGTGTCGGTGCCCGTGACCGTCACCGTGTTGGTGATCGGCGCCGTGGTTCCGCCGAACAGGGCGGAGCCGCCGATCGAGCACGTGTACGTCCAGGTGTCACCCGGATCGAGCGTGTCCGTCGTGCCGACCGTGTCCGCTGTCTTGTCCGCGCTCGACAGCGGCGAGCACTTGTCGTCGCTGATCGTGACGCCGTCCAGCGGCGTGTTGCCGGGGTTGGTCACCGTGTAGGTGTAGCTCGCGCTGCCATCGGCGTAGACCGTCTGGCTGTTCGGGCCCTTGACGACCTTGATCTCCGGTTGCAGCAGCTTCGTCACTGCCGTGTCGGTGTCGGTGACCGGGTTGTTCAGCTCGTCCTTGCCGGTGACCGTCGCGGTGTTCGTGATGTCCGCGGTGCCGCCACCGAACAGCGCGCCTGCGCTGATCGAGCAGCTGTAGCTCCAGCTGTCGCCCGGGTTGAGGATCGTCGGTGTCGCGTCCGCGCCGGTGTCGGGTGCGGAGACGGCGGGACACTTGTCGTCACCAAGCACGACGTTCGAGACCGGCGTCGTGCCCGGGTTCGTGACGACGTAGGTGTAGTTCGCGGTACTGCCCGAGCCCGCCGCGTAGACGTTCTGGACCGCGGGCGACTTGACGACGTGGATCTGGCCGTCGATCTTGCGGTTGGTGAACGTGCAGGTCACGTCGCCGCCCGAGGGGACGTTGACGGAGACCGTGCGGTTCGCCTTGCTCGGGATCGAGGCGGTGTCGTTGCAGGAGACCGCGTCAAGCAGGTAGCCGTCGCCGGACGGATCGTCCTCCGTCGCGCTGTAGATGCCGGCCGGAACGTAGACGGTCTTGCTGCCGCCACCGTTCAGATCGAACGAGCCCGCCAGCGTGCCGGTGAAGCCGAACGGTCCATCGCTCGAGACGGGGTCGGTCACCTTCTTGATCGTGACCTTGCCCTTCTTGGTGTTGGTCCAGGTGCAGATCACGTCATCGCCGGCGGCGAGGGTGACCTTGTTGTTCGCCGACGAGACGGGGTTGCCACCGACGCGGGTGGCGCAGACCGGTGAGCCCATCGTGTACTGCGCGGCGACCGTGCTGCCGGCGACATCCTCGCTCAGCGAGTAGGTGCCGGGAACGATCTTCGTGACGCCGGAGCCCTGGCCGTTGCCGACGCCGTTGGCGGCGACCTGCGTGGTGCCGGCGCCATCCTCATCGGCGAGCAGGTTGAACGTGCCGGTGTCCGAGGTCGGCACCGTTGCCTTCTTCAGCTCCAGCTTCGGCTTCTTCGCGTTCGTGAACGTGCAGGTGATGTCCTCACCGGCCGCCACGTTGAACGTGGCGGTGCGGGCGTTGGCGTCACCGGTCGAGTCGGTGTCGTTGCACGAGATCGAGCTGAGGTCGTAGTCGGCGTTGACGCCCTCAATCGCTGTGTAGCTGCCGGGTGCGACGGACACGGTCTTCGTGTCGCCGCCGTTCAGATTAAACGCGCCGGCAGCCGTGCCGGTGAACCCGAACGGCCCATCGGTCGACACCGGGTTTGTCAGCTTCTTGATCGTGACCGTGCCGCTCTTGACGTTGGTGAAGGTGCAGACCCAGGCGTCATCCTTGGCGACCGTGATCGAGCCATCGGTGTCCGGCGCGTTCACGTTGCCCTTGTTGATGCAGCTGAGGCTGTGGGCGTAGTCGTTGAGATCCGCCGGGAAGACCGCGGTCTCGGCCACCGTGTACGGACCGGTGTTCACCGGCAGGACCGCAGTCTCGTCGTTGTTGCCGAACGAGGTGCTGTTGCCCGTGGTGACCTGCGGCGTGCCGCCGAGGTTCAGGTTGAAGCGATCGGTCGCGCTGCCGGTCAGCTTCTTGATCAGCTTGACCGTGCCTTGCTGACGCGTGTTGGTGTAGGTGCATACCACCGTCTGGTTGGAATCGACGACGACGGTCTTGTTCACCTCGGAGAATGACCCGCCGCCGGTGCACGTCAGCAACGAGTCGTAGTCGGCAAGCGCCGTCTCCGACAAGTGGTAGGTGCCGGGGTCAACCGGGTTGCTCCCCGTCGTCAAGCCGTTCGCGGTGTCTTGGCTGTCGACCTGCTGGCCGCCTGCCGACGTCCCGATCTTGAGGGTCGTCGTGCCCGGAGTACCAACCCATGTCTTTTTCAGCTCGATTGAGCCCTTCTTGCGCGTGTTGGTGTACGTGCAGACCACGGTCTGCCCCGCGGCAACGCCAACGGTTGTCTGGCCGGCGGTGAATGTGCCACCGGTGCAGGTGAGCACTCCGTCGTAGTCGGCAAGGACAGACTCGGAGAGGTGGTAGGTCCCGGGGCTCACGGGGTTGGGTCCCGTCGTGAGACCGTTCGCCGTGTCCTGGGAGTCGATCTCCTGCCCGCCGGAAGTCGTCCCGATCTTCAGCGTCGTCGTACCTGGAGTGCCGACCCAGGCCTTCTTCAGCTCGATCGAGCCCTTCTTGGTGTTGGTGTAGGTGCAGACCACTTGATCGCCTTTGGCGAGCGTGATCGCGTCATTGGCGCCGGGCGTGAACTCGCTGCCCTTGTTGGTGCACACGAGCGTCTTGTCGTAGTTCGAGACCGCGGTCTCGGAGACGTAATAGGTCCCGGTCGGAAGGGTCTTGAGCCCGGTTGTCTGATTGGTCGTGCCGTTGGCGTCCGTCAGCTGCGAGCCCTTGTCGGAGGCCCCGGCAGTGGTACCGATCTTGAGCGTCGTCTGACTCGGTCCGCCGACCCACGTCTTCTTGACCTCGATCGTGCCGGTGTCCCGCTTGTTGCGGACGGTGCAGGTCACGACATCGGTGGACGTCAGACCCGAGAGCGAGAACGCGCTGCCGACCAACGGCGTCGCGACCGCCGCGTTGTTCTTGAGACAGGTGGCGTCAACGATCGAGTAGTTCGGCTTCTGCGTCTCGGTGATGGTGGCGGCGCTCAATGCGCCGTTCGTCGTCGTCTGCCATTGGAAGGCCGCCGTCCCCGCCCCCGTAGTCGTCGCCGTTTGAGGATTGAGGCCGGCGGGCTGCACCCAAGTGATGCCGCCGGGCGCGCTGACGTCGGCGGTGAAGTCCCACCCATTCGCCGGTTGGTAGCCGTTGCCGGTCCCTTCGTCGACCTGCTTCGTCACGGTGATCGACGACTTGCACAACTCGGTTGCGAGGTTCTTCAGGGTCGCCTCGAGGGTGCCGAAGTTGTCGACCGTCATGTAGTCGCCCTCACCAAACGTCGGAGTCGGCGATGGGTACTTGTCCGGTCCCGAGATGTCCGCCATATGGGACTGGCTCGTGGCGTCAGTCACGCCATCGCCAACCCCGACGACGAACATGTGCGAGCCCGAAGTCTTGACCGCGTTGGCCTTCGGAATGGCATTCTGCAGCGCAGTCGAGCTGAAGGTGCCGCCGACGAACTGCGTGCTGTTATCGCCATCGTCGATCCATGCCGTCGGGTTGCCGTCGGTGATGAAGACAACGAGATCGGCCTTTGGCGAACCTGCCCAGGTGCCCGAGCCGGCGTTGGCAGCGATGACCTGGTCCAGGGCGTCCTCCCAGTTGGTGGCCGCGGCGTCCGTGTTGTAGTCGTCCTGGGGGTTGTAGTTCGGCGTCGGTCCGCCGTCGAAGAGGTAGCGGTGGAAGGTGCTGCCGGCGTTGTTGTCTTCCGCCGCATTTGTGGAGGTGACCGTCGTGTAGCCGATCGCCTTGCGAGCGTTCGTGTTGAACTCGATCATCGCGACCTTGGAGCCGGTGTCCTTGAGCGATTTCACGAACGTCATCGCTCCGTTGCGGACCGCCGCCGTCGCGCCGTTGGCAGCGCCGCCGCCATTCGCCCAGATGGACCCGGACTCGTCCAGAACGACCATGACGTTCAGGCCACAGCGCGAGGTCAGGTTCGGGTTGGCGTTCGGGACGACAACCGCCGAGGCGAACGTCGGCAGCGCGAGCAGCGTCAGCGACGCGAGCACGGAGAGCAGCAAGGCGAGGCGCAGTCGTGCGACAAGAGCCTGGACCGGGGAGACGCGAGAGAGAGTCATAACTGCGTTCAACCTTCAATGTCAGTGGGCGTTCCGTGCCCGAGATTCCGAATGTTCCGCCCTGTTACCCCAAAAACCACACCGTCAAAGTGCATATCTGGTGCAGGGGGTTCTTGCGTTGTAGCAAGGGTTCAGGGCATTAGGCAAGGCCCGAACGAATCTTTTCGTAGACCATCCGTCCAGTTTTCTGAACATGGGGTCAAGAAATCCCGACAGGCGGTCCGGCCCGCAGCTACAGGTTCGTCGGGACTTCGTGTGCCGCTGCGCCGTCGTCAGCACCGCGGGCAAACCGCCCGGCTGCGGCTTCGGCCTTCGTCACGGTGATCTGGGAGACGGAGTACACGCCGCGCTCAGCCACCCCGAGGCCCGCCTCCATGATCTTGAGGAACGCGGCAGACAGGGGCCAGGGCAACATCGCCCGGGCGATCGATGGATCGTCGAGGACCCGCTGGATGAACGGCTGCGACGACACTGCGGTGATGTTCTTCTCCGCGATCTCGCAGTCGAAGCGCGCGAAGGACCGGCGGATGTCGGCGAGATTCGGAGCCGCACGACGAACAACCATGTCCGTGATCAGCCGCTCCTTCCAACCACGCGGAGGCACGTCCACCGTGAGGGTCACGAGGTCCACGGTTCCCCCGTCGCGCAGGAGCGCGAAGCAGCGGTCGACAAGCCCGTCGAGCTGCTCGACGGGAAGGTCCTGCAGCAGCTCGACCATGTAGATCTTGTCGAACCCCTCCGCCACAGCCGCGGCGAGTTCGGCATCAACCGCGTCGTCCAACGCCCGGACATCCGCCGCGAAGTACGCGACCTTGCTCGGGTCGGGATTCGCCGCCTTGGCGGCCGCGAGATGCGTGGGATTGGCTTCCAGCCCGACGATCGACTCGATCGCCGGACAGAACGCGACACACATCCGCTCGAGTCCGCCCAGACCAGCACCCAGGTTCAGCAGACGATCACCCGGTAGCGGAGGGTTGGCCTCGAACAGGACCTCCATCTGGCGCCGGCCGGGCGCCACCTCGGGCCACCGGTCCCACACCCCCTGGACGATGAACCCGTCCTCGCCGGGAACGAGAAACGGATTGCAGTACCGCAGCCAGTCGTACTCCGCCTCCAGATCGTCTTTGACGATCTGGCGAAGTACCAGCCGGGTGCCTTCGAGCCGACTCACGCGCCAACCATCGCGGTCTGGCGCCCTGAATGCAAGCGCGGAGCTACAGCTTGCCGTGCGTGCTGGAAAGCAGCTTCTTGCCGGCGCGGATCTCAACCGTGAACGGCGTGCCGCTCGGCAGCTTGCTCTTGGCGACGCTGATCGAGACCTTGCCGTCGGCCGAGCTCTTTGCCGACGCGAGCTTGGTCGGCTTGACGTTCACGGTCTTGCCGGCCTTGTAGAGCGTGATCGTGCACTTGCCTTGCTTGCAGGCTGCCGCCTTGCCGGAGAGCGTGAGCTTGCCGCCCTTCATCGAGTGCTTCAGCGCGATGCCCTTCTTCTTCGGCGCCAGGCGGTAGGTCGGCGCACTGAAGGTGATGTTGTTGATCGAGACGACGAGGCTGTCGTTGTCGGTGTCGCTCGCGCTGCGCGTCTCGAACGTCGGCGTGTCGGAGCTGCCGCTGGCACCGGTGCGGGTGGCGCCGAAGAACGAACCGGCATCAGCAGGCTGCACGCCGTACAGCCCGATCAGCGCCGTTGAGGGGATGAATGCCCGCAGCGAGCCCTTCATCGGCGCGCCGTCTGACGCGAGGTGGGCAGCGGCCATCTGGAGGTCGAGCGTGGCGCCGGAGGGGCCGTCACCCGGGACGAGGAAGCCGGCAATCGCCGAGGTGGTGCCGAAGGCGGTGCCCGTCAGCGCCGGATCGAGCGTCTCGTCGAGGCTCAGGAAGAGGTTCGTCGACAGCCCGCTACCGCCGGCCTGGGCGATGTCGCAGTTGTTGATCGGCGTCGCGGTGCAGCCGTTCGGGCCGAGCGCCTGGAAGTCGTAGAGCGGCGTGACGGCTGGGTGCACGCGGAGGTGGATCTCGGCATCGTCAGCACCGAGGTTGGTGGTCTTCCAGTTCGTCAGATCACCGTTGACCCAGGTCCAGCGCAGCGTCTTGCCGAGCGTGTTGAGCCCGATCACGACATCGAACACGGTGTCCGCCGTCACCGTCTGCAGAAGCCCTGCCGACGGGTCGAGGAAGTCCATGTTGAGGCCCTGGTCGGTCTTCACACCGAAGGCGACGCCGACGCGGTTCGGCGTGGCGTAGCACTGGTTCGGCGCGGGCGTCTGCCCCGCGCGGCAGAGGTTCGTCGGCGTGACGACCGCTGTGACGTTGCCGTTGCCGACCGCTGCCGCGGCGCCGACGCCACCGCTGAAGACCGTGACCGAGGAGCCGCCGTTGATGACCTTGAGCGACTTCACGAAGGGACGCGCCGCCACGCCGCCGGGCAGGTCCGACCAGGTGCCGCCGTTGTTGCCGCCGGAGGTGCCGTCACTGCTGTCGGCGCCCGATTGCGGCGGCGAGAAGGCCGAGAGGCCGGCGTGCGCCTCCGAAACCGAGGCAAGGCTGAACAGCACGAGGAAAACCGGGAGAAGGCGGCGCATGCGCGGTGCTTCGCCGGTGAGCACCGGAGTCCTGCTCGCGGCAGTTATGCGAGGTCGCAGAGGAGCCGCGACTGGACGCCGACGGTCGTTGCTGCCGCTGCGGCGGGCGGCCGCCCCGGCGGCGGACCGCCGCCCATCGCCGGCATCCGCGTGATCAGCGAGGCACCGACCTTGCCGCGGAAGCAGCGGATCGACGAGGTGGCGTCGGTCGTGCCCGGCAGGACGTAGTGGTAGATGCCCTTGGGGAACTCCGGCGTCGCGCTCGTGATGCCGTTGCACTTGTCGAGCTTCGCGACGCTGACCTTGCGGCCCTTGCTGTCGCGAGCGCCATAGATCGGGTAGCCGTCGAAGGCGACGCCGAGGATGTGCGACGGGCCACGCTCACCGTCCACGACCGCGCTGATGCACGCCGGAAGCGCGTGGTAGTGGTACTGGCCGATCGGATTCGGATGGCCGCTGCAGGAGTCGACGAACGGCACGTCGGTCCCGTCCGCGCCCTTGACGGTGAAGTTGTTGGCCATCGCGACCGTCTTGCCGTCCCCCTCGTAGGGGTTGAACAACACGGCGCCGGAGATCATGAAGCCGATCGATCCGAGCGGCGCGGCTGTGGTCTTGGCGGCTCTCGTCGGCGTCGTCGGGATCTGGAAGTCATAGGACTGGGCGCGCGTCGGGTCATCGCCGGCGGTCGCGGTGGCAGATCG
>Ga0209023_10003719_pt1 | contig 17918 bp, 19 predicted proteins | sample LakOneMetagenome_FD_187468 | JGI IMG/M metagenome (GOLD analysis project Ga0209023, IMG submission 187468) | Freshwater and sediment microbial communities from Lake Erie, Canada (SPAdes) (version 2) | ecosystem: Environmental > Aquatic > Freshwater > Lentic | place: Lake Erie, Canada... | reverse complement strand
TACGTTTGCAATAACCCATAAAATAATCCGCCAGTGATAATGACATGAAATAAATAAGCAGCGAACATTGATTGCTTTTCCTGTCCTGCGGCGATCTTTCTTACAATAACCTGGTCAATTCCAAACGTAAGCAATGCAAATATGGTAAGCAACACGGCCAATGACCAGTTGATCTGGCCGAAAATATTTTTATCCAGCCCTTTCGACAAGGCATAGAAGATCAGCAGCCCGAAAAGCTGGTTAATGATCAGTTGTAAAGTATTTGCCGAAACATTCCGGAGAAACCTGTTTTGCATCATGCGCTGGATTGTTATAGGCGTTATATATTAATACGTAATTTTTTAAAAACTGTTGATCAGGAACCTAAAGATCAAAAAAACCGGTTTAAAAAGCAACCATTATTGATCGTATTACGTTTGCTAATAACCGGAGAACTGTGAAGATAAATTTTCCTGATTCTTTACAATCATCTGCTAAGTTTTTTTCAATGACGGGCAAAACAAAAAAACGGATCGGGATTTTAATATTAATGCTGGCATTGCTGTGTGCATCGGTTGGCTATTATTTATATCAAAAAGGGCCAATAGATGTAAAGGGCAGTCCGGCCATTAAAATAAATGCCGCCGGCCTTTATGATCAGTTCACCAAAGATTCAACAGCATCATTAAAAAAATATTCAGGTAAGATCGTAGAAGTAACAGGAGTTATAAGTGCTGTTTCACTCAATCAGCAAAAACAACAGATCATCCTGCTAAAAACCGGTACCGACGCTGCTTTTGTGAATTGCACTTTGGAAGAAGAAGCTGATAATATACATGAAAATGACAACGTGAGCATCAAAGGCATCTGCAGTGGCATCGGCCAGGGAGATGAAGACCTTGGCATAAAAGGAGACGTCTATTTAACCAGGTGTTTTTTAATAAAATAAATTATGAAATTAAGAACTGTATTTATGCTGACTGTCCTGATAACGACCAGTCTTTCTGTTACAGCACAAAGAGTATATACTAAAAACGGATCCGTTTCATTTTTTTCAAAAGCCCCTGTTGAAGACATCAGTGCAGAAAACAACCAGGTGATGAGCGTATTAACGCTGGCCAGCGGAGACCTGCAGTTCTCTGTTTTCATCAATGCATTTCATTTTAAGAAAAGCCTGATGGAAGTGCATTTTAATGAGAATTACATGGAAAGTGATAAATATCCCAAAGCAATTTTCAAAGGAAAGATCAATGATCTTTCAAAAGTAAATTTTACTGCCGACGGGAATTATACTGTGGAAGTAACCGGCGATCTCACCATCCACGGCGTTACCAATAAAGTAACAACACCGGGTTTAATATCAGTAAAATCGGGCATTGTAACAGCTTCTTCCGGTTTTAAGATCAAACTGGCAGATTATAAGATCAGCATACCAAAAATTGTAAAAGACAATATTTCTGAAGTTGTTGATGTAAAAGTATCCTGCGTGTATAACCAAAAGATCTAACCAAACTTACCAATGATGAAAAAAATAAAACTATTCGTACTGTTCTCATTTGTTGCTGCAAAATTATTGGCACAGGACAGCACAGATCTGTTGAAACAACTGGAGGCAAATGAACCGAAGAAAACAATCTATACTTATGCAACATTCAAATCAACCAGGGTAATAACAAGCCATTCGGTAGAAAATATCGGCAAAGGCGTGCTGGATGTAAGGATATTACACCGCTTTGGTCCGCTGAATATGGGAATATCAAATTTCTTTGGATTGGATTACGCTTCCATGCGTATGGGGTTTGATTATGGCATTACAAATAACATCATGGTGGGTATCGGGCATAGCACCTGGCAAAAGACCTATGACGGGTTGATCAAAATAAAATTATTAAGGCAGTCAACCGGCGCCGTAAACATGCCTGTCACCTTATCTTTATTATCAACTATAGCTATTCGCACAGAATTGGCAAAACAAGACCATATCATTCCCAATATCCCAAGAAGGATCCATACAACTTTCAGCGATAAAACAAGTTATGCCGAACAAATTATCATAGGCCGCAAGTTCTCGAAGAATTTTTCCATGCAGTTGATGCCTACCTATATCTTCAATCATAACAGGATCGATAGTGTAAATAAATATACATTCAACAGGGATAGCCTTGTCTATGGCCCCAGGCGAAAGAATACTTTTGCCATTGGCGTTGCCGGGCGGCTCAAAGTTTCCAAAAGGGTAAGCCTCACTGCAGAATATTATTACCAGCTTCCCGATTCCAAACCCGATAATGTATTCAACAGCCTTTCACTTGGTGTTGATATAGAAACCGGCGGCCACGTATTCCAGCTGCATTTTACCAATTCAAATGGCATGACAGAAAAATCGTTTATTACCGATACCGACGACAAATGGAAAAAAGGCTATATCCGTTTCGGGTTTAATATCTCAAGGGTATTCACCCTCGCAAAACATTAATGTATTAAAGAAGCCGTGATTTTTTGATTTTTAAGCCGTAACATTTTGTGTTACGGCTTTGTTGTTATAGCTTTGCACCTGCATCCGGGGCGGATTTGTTTATTGTTCAACCCCGGCAGTTTTAAAAAATTGAACTAATAAACGAAACCATTTCCCCATACTCCAGGATTTGTAAATCGTTTAAGTTTTAATTTTTTTGAACAAGCATTGACAGCAATGGGCAGCATCGTTGTGTCACTCACTTGTACCGCATAAAAAATATCGGCATATGAAAGATATAAGAGAACTTTTAAAACAACGTATACTCATCATTGATGGCGCCATGGGCACCATGATACAACGCCATAAACTGGAAGAAGCAGATTATCGTGGCGAACGTTTCAAAGACTGGCATACTGATGTAAAAGGCAACAATGACCTGCTCAGTATCACCCAGCCCGATATCGTTATTGGCATCCACAAAGAATACCTCGATGCCGGTGCCGACATCATTGAAACAAATACTTTCAGCAGTACAAGCATTGCCCAGGCAGATTATGATATGCAGTCACTGGCGTATGAATTGAACGTTGCTTCAGCTAAATGTGCCCGCACTGCCGCTGATGAATACACTAAAAAGGATCCGTCCAAACCACGTTTTGTTGCAGGTGCCATTGGCCCGTTGAATAAAACATTGTCATTATCTCCTGATGTAAACAACCCTGGTTTTCGTGCCGTTACTTTTGATGAAGTGGCAGCAGCTTATACAGAACAAATAAAAGGATTGGTTGATGGCGGCGTTGATATTCTATTAATAGAAACGATCTTTGATACGCTCAATGCAAAAGCTGCTATTTATGCAGCTAAGAATTTTTTCAGGAACAATAATATTCCCGAACTGCCGATCATGATCAGCGGTACCATAACGGATGCCAGTGGCCGCACTTTGAGCGGACAAACACTGGAAGCATTCTATATTTCGGTTATGCACGCAAACCCTTTAAGCATCGGGCTTAACTGTGCGTTGGGCGCCAGTGAGATGAGGCCGCATATTGAAGAATTATCATCCATTGCAAGTTGTTATACTTCAGCATATCCCAATGCCGGTTTACCAAATGCATTCGGGGAATATGATGAACAGCCGCACGAAACAGCGCACATCATTGAAGAATGGGCCAAAGAAGGTTTTGTAAATATTGTTGGGGGCTGTTGCGGCACAACTCCTGATCATATAAAACATATTGCAGAAGAAGTAGCAAAGTTTAAACCGAGAGAATTGCCGGTAGTGGAGGAAGCCCTGGTTTAAACTGTTTTAACCACAGAGTTAAGGGAGTTTTTCACAGAGTACACAGAATTGTTTGTATTTATATTGCGGGAAATAGTTGTAGCAGGATGAATGAAATAAATACACTGACTGAAACAATTTTAAAATATGCATTTAAAGTTCACTCGGCACTGGGGCCGGGTTTATTAGAATCATCGTATAAAGAGTGCTTGTTTTATGAATTAAAGAAGAATGGCATTTACACTGAAAAGGAAAAGGCAATGCCATTATATTGTGAAGAAATAAAAATGGATATTGGATAGAGTTGACTTAATGATTGAAAACAAAGTAATAATTGAAATAAAATGTGCAGACTGTTTTAATGATGTACATATCGCTCAGTTATTAACTTATTTAAAATTATCCGGCTGTAAATTGGCCTTTTACTAAACTTTAAAACAGCAAGCTTAAAAAATGGAATAAAGAGATTAATATTTTAAACTCTAAGCAACTCTGTGGTTAAAAAAAAGAAAAAATGAACACGATCAACCCATATTTAAGATTAGCAGGTTTAGAACCACTGATCATTCGCCCCGAAACAAATTTTGTAAATGTTGGCGAACGGACTAACGTAACCGGCAGTAAAAAATTTGCACGACTTATCCGTGATGGCCAATACGAAGAAGCACTATCCGTTGCCCGGCAGCAGGTAGAGAATGGCGCACAGGTGCTTGACGTAAATATGGATGACGCCTTACTGGATGGGGTAAAGGCAATGACCACTTTCCTGAATTTATTACAGGCCGAACCCGATATTGCAAAGATCCCTATCATGATCGACAGCAGTAAATTCGAGATCATTGAAGCAGGATTGAAATGTGTGCAGGGAAAATGTATTGTGAATTCTATTTCCATGAAAGAAGGCGAAGCAAAATTCATTGAACAGGCGTTCATCTGCAAAAGTTACGGCGCATCGGTAATTGTAATGGCTTTTGATGAAGTGGGACAGGCGGATACAAAAAAACGTAAAATTGAGATCTGCCAAAGGGCATATAAAATACTTACAGAACAGGTTGGTTTTAAACCACAGGAAATAATTTTTGATCCCAACATATTTGCCATTGCAACCGGCATAGAAGAACATAGTAATTACGCCGTTGATTTTATAGAAGCCACAAAAGAGATCAAAAAACTGATGCCACTTACTAAAGTAAGCGGAGGAGTAAGCAATGTGTCATTCTCTTTCCGTGGCAATGATCATGTGAGGGAAGCCATACACAGCGTGTTCCTTTATTATGCCATCAGGGCGGGAATGGATATGGGAATTGTAAATGCCGGTCAGCTGGTGATCTACGATGAAATTGAGCCAACGCTAAAGCAATTATGCGAAGACGTTATCCTTAACAGGAACAACGATAACAATGAAGCAACGGAAAAATTAATTCAGTTCGCCGAAACCGTAAAAGCAAAAGGAAAAGAAACCGTAAAAGATGAAACCTGGAGAAACGAACCTGTAGAACAAAGGCTCACACATTCATTGGTAAATGGCATAACAGATTACATTGATGCAGATACAGAGGAAGCCAGAAAAAAATATCCGAAACCACTGGACGTGATTGAAGGTCCGTTAATGGACGGCATGAATGTAGTAGGCGATCTTTTCGGTGCAGGCAAAATGTTTTTGCCACAGGTTGTAAAAAGCGCCAGGGTTATGAAGAAAGCTGTTGCGGTTCTTACCCCTTATATCGAACAAGAAAAAGAAGACAGGAAGAATGCACACATTGCAGCCGGAACAGTAAACGAAGAAACGGCAGGAGCAGCAAAAATATTACTGGCAACAGTAAAAGGCGATGTACACGACATCGGGAAAAACATTGTTGGTGTTGTACTTGGCTGCAACGGGTATGATATCATTGATCTTGGTGTAATGGTTTCAACAGATAAGATATTGGATACCGCTGTAAAAGAAAAAGTTGATATCATCGGCTTAAGCGGGTTAATAACACCTTCACTGGATGAAATGGTACACGTGGCACATGAAATGAAACGCAGGGGAATAAAGCTTCCATTAATGATCGGCGGGGCAACAACATCACGTATGCATACGGCAGTAAAAATTGCGCCGCAATATGACGACGGCGTTATTCATGTGCTGGATGCAAGCCGTAGTGTAACCGTAGCAGGTAGCTTACTAAGCAAAGAGCAGAAACCGGAATTCCTGGAAGGTATCAGGAAAGAATATGAAAAATTAAAAGAAGATTTTGGTAATAAAAAGTCTGCTAAACAATATTTAAGGTTTGAGGAAGCACAGCAAAACGGGGCCTCAATAGACTGGAATAATTTTACACCGGTTGCCCCTTCATTTACCGGCACAAAAATTTTCGAAGATTATCCATTGGAGGAAGTAGCTGAATATATCGACTGGCAGCCATTCTTCATTGCATGGGAAATGCATGGAAAATTTCCACAGATATTAACCGATACTGTTATCGGTGTGGAAGCAACCAAACTGTACAATGATGCAAAATCACTGCTCAATAAAATTATCAAAGAAAAATGGTTGTCTGCAAAAGGCGTTGTTGGTTTCTGGCCTGCAAACAAAGTTGCTGCAGATACTGTTGATGTAAAAAATAACGGATCAGTAATTAAACTGGAATTTTTACGCCAGCAAATAAAAAAAGCAGCGGGCCAGCCAAATTTATCTTTAGCTGATTTCATTGCACCTGCTGAAAAAAATTACCAGGATCACATCGGTGCATTCAGTGTTACTATCCAGGGCATTGAAAAGCATATCAAAAATTTTGAGGCCAGTCATGATGATTACAACAAGATCATTTTACAGGCCCTGGCCGACAGGCTCGCAGAAGCATTTGCAGAACTGTTGCACAAAAGAACGAGAAAGGAATTTTGGGCTTATGTATCTGATGAACATCTCACAAACGAGCAATTGATCAAAGAAGAATACCTTGGCATACGTCCGGCCCCGGGTTATCCGGCATGCCCGGACCATACAGAAAAATATAAGTTATTCGAATTATTGGGAGGGCAGGATTCAACAGGCATCATGCTAACAGAATCGCTTGCCATGTACCCGGCATCATCTGTATGCGGCTGGTATTTTGCAAATCCTGAAAGTAAATATTTCGGCGTAGGCAAAATTGAAAAAGACCAGCTGGAAGATTATACAAACAGGAAGGGAATGAGTATTGATGAAATGACCAGATGGTTAAGGCCGATACTGGAGTAATTTTATTTCGTTATAAGTCCCTGCCGCTCCTGTGCTTCTTTGGCATCATTGATCCCTTTCACCAGCAGGACAATGATAATGATTTTTATGATGATGCCTTTATAAAGCGTGCTGATATCAAGTATCGCATTCATTGCAATAAATATTGCATATAATATAAGGGCACCTACAATGGCATAGTAAGGTTTCTTTTTTGTCCACAAGCCCAGCAGCACAAACCCTGATACAAATATCCCATACACCACCAGATCCAGCCATAAATATTCATTATATGCAGAATTGCTGAAAGCAAGGATCAACACACTTATAGTAATAATAATAGCAACTGCAAAGATGGCATTTCTCGCCTGTTTAATATGTTTATCATAACCCTGGTTTATAAAATCGGCCTCAGAAAAAATACTTTCGGGCTGATGTTGATTTGTTTCTTCCGGCATTTTATTATTTTCCATAATGGTTGATTATTTTTACAAGAATAAATATAAACATATATGCGCATCATTTCCTATAATGTAAACGGCATTCGTGCTGCCATTAAAAAAGGGTTCATCGACTGGCTCAAAACAAATCCTGCTGATGTTATTTGTTTGCAGGAAACAAAGGCAACAAAAGATGATATTGATTTTAAACAACTGGAAGAACTTGGTTATAATCACCACTGGTATAGTGCACAAAAGAAAGGGTACAGTGGCGTAGCAGTGTTTTCCAAAATAAAACCCGATAATGTTATTCTTGGAAATGGCCATAAAGTAAGCGATGATGAAGGGAGGGTGATACAACTCGATTTTGGTGATGTGCGGCTCATCAATGCTTATTTTCCATCAGGCACAAGTGGAGATGAAAGGCAGCAGTTCAAATATATATGGCTGAAAGAATTTCATACTTACCTGGATAAGCTGAAGAAGAAATATCCAAAACTCATTTTGTGCGGCGACTACAATATTGCACACAATGAAATTGATATACACGATCCCAAAGGGAATAAGAACAGCAGTGGTTTTTTACCTGAAGAACGTGAATGGCTTACCAAATTTTTAGCAAGCGGATGGATCGATACTTTTCGTGAGATTCATAAGGAACCGCATCGCTATAGCTGGTGGAGCCAGCGCTTTCCAAGTGTAAGGCTTAATAACAAAGGCTGGCGTATCGATTATATCACAGTTACCGAACCTTTAAAGAAGTCTATAAAAGATGCTGACATTTTCCCTGATGTTAAGCATAGCGATCATTGCCCTGCTTACCTGGACCTGAAAGTATAACCCATGATAGTGTATAATGTTACCATCAAAGTAGATGCTGGTATTGCCGAAAACTGGCTTGCCTGGCTTAAAAATGAACACATTCCTGAAGTGATGGGAACAGGCTGTTTCAGCAATTCAAATATCATGAAGCTGCTGGAAATTGATGATGCAGAAGGGCCCACTTATGCTATCCAGTATTTTGCAGAAAGTAAGTCGCTATACAATCAATATATAGAAAAATACGCTGGCATCATGCGGCAAAAAAGTTTTGACAAATGGGGTAACAAATTCATTGCTTTCCGTTCTGTAATGCAAGTTGTTAACTAATTGTGCAAAACAAAAAATTACAAATAAATACAAATTCTCTATCGCCTGTAAGCCGCACAAACACAGGGTTTCACAGCTAAAAACGCTGAAATGCTTTACAGTAAAGGGTTTCAGCGTTTTTTTTAAAAGTTTGTTTTGCTTTTAAAACCTCCGGGATTGTGGAAAAGCTTACGGATTGCGGATTGCAGCCATTTTTTATTTTTTATTTTTTGGAAAAAAATTTTTTGTTGCAATCAAAAACCTTCTATATTTGTTTCTCTTAAAATTTCAAAAACCTAATTATGAACAAAGCTGAATTAATTGCAAAAATTGCTGATGACGCAGGCATCACAAAAACACAAGCAAATGCTACTTTAGATTCTTTCATTGAAGCAGTAACTAAAACTTTAAAAAGTGGTAACAAAGTAACTTTAGTTGGCTTTGGTACATTCTCTGTTTCTAAAAGGGCTGCCCGTAATGGCCGCAATCCTCAAACAGGTGCTGTTATAAAAATTAAAGCAAAGAAAGTTGCTAAATTTAAAGCAGGTAAAGAATTGTCTGGCAAAATCTAATTTGTCCGAAAAAATTAAAAAAGCAAGACACAGCTGTGTCTTGCTTTTTTGTTATAATTTTGATCACACAAAAAATAAATAAATTATTATGGGACGTGGAGATATTAAAACAAAAAAAGGAAAAATTTTTGCAGGAAGTTTCGGCAAATCAAGGCCTGCTAAAACTAAAACAACTGTAGCAGTAAAAACAAAAACTGAAGCTGCGGCAGCACCGGCTAAAAAAGCTGCGGCTAAGAAAGAAAAATAATTATATACTGGTTTATCCAGGCCGTCATTTGGCTGTTAGCTATTGCTAACAGCTTTCTTATTATGGTGCCAGCCTTTCTATTTTCCAGTTACCGCTTTCAAATTTTGTGTATTGAATCCTGTCGTGAAGCCTGCTTGGCCTGCCCTGCCAGAATTCGATCACAGACGGTTTAACAATATATCCTCCCCAGTGTGCAGGCCTGTGGATCGTTGTTCCAGCAAATTTCTTTGCCATAGCAGAAACATTTTCTTCAATTATTTCTCTTGAAATGATCACCCTGCTTTGAGGTGATGCCCATGCACCGATCTTACTTCCTTCGGGCCTCGAATTAAAATAAGCATCACTTTCTTCCTGGCTTATTTTTTCTGCCATTCCTTCTATCCTCACCTGCCTTTCCAGTTCTTTCCAGAAAAAAACCAGGCTTACCTGCGGATTTTCTAAAAGCTCAGTTCCTTTATGGCTTTCATAATTGGTAAAAAATGTAAACCCTTCGTTGTTGAACCCTTTCAGCAGAACGATCCTTGCAGAAGGCCTGCCGGTTTTTGTTGCAGTTGCAAGTGTCATGGCATTGGCTTCTTCAACACTGCTGCCGGAAACATCCTCCCACCATTTTTCAAACTGCCTGATGGGATCGATATTCACATCCTTTTCATCCAGGACCTGCAGTTTATATTCCTTCCTGATATCTGCTATATTATCCATTTTATTTTTTCAGGCAAAACTCAAATAAAAAAGCGGAATAAAAAAGCCATCTTAACGATGGCGGGTTTAAATTATTTACGTGATGGTGAGAAACGACGTGATCTGTCATTCCGACGAAGGAGGAATCTCATGAAAACGATTGTAATACCCTTAGTAAGATTCCTCCTTCGTCGGAATGACATCCAGATTGCTTCGTTCCCCGCAATGACGATCATTTTTAAAAGAAGGTAGTTCTAAATTCTTATTCTTGCCCGGGAGTTAGCTTTTCAATTTTTGCCTTCAGGCGTTCATTTTCCATCAACGCAATTTCGAGACTACTTTCCAATTCTGCTACCCGGGCATTGGATGCTGCCAGCTGCCGGTACATAGAAGATGTTTCTGCCAGTTCATTGTCAAGGTCGGTGATAGCAGCCCTTGCACTTTGATACTTATCTCGGATGGTATAAAATTCCTTCTCCATTTCCAGCGATTGAACGATCTCGTTTTCCATTGCAGCTTCCCTTCTCACCGAACCGGCAACCTTGCGTTGCTGTTCACCTATGAATAACTGCATTTGTGTGATCTCCTCCAGGTTTCCGTCAAGTGTACTCTGTAATGATATGGTGTAAGCCGCCTTTTTCCTCAGGATATCCAATTCTTCTTCCCTGATATTAATCATTTCATTTATATCATTCAATTGGATCTGAAGCAGCCTGTTCTCACTTTTTAGCTGTTGTATCTCATCGTTTGAAAGCATATTTTTACTACTGTTTATTTAAATGTAAGCATTTGATAGTTGTGTACAAAGTATTGCCCTTATAAATTACCCGTAACTATTGTGTATAAAGGCAGCGGATTTTAAACTAAGGGCATCTCTCTAAAAAACTGGCCCTGAAAAGTCAATAATACAATTTGACAGAAGAAGAGCTGATAAAAGGATGTATTAGGGAAAATGCTGCCTGTCAAAAGGAGCTTTTTACCCGCTACGCCGGACATATGCTTGGCGTATGCCACCGGTATGCCCGTAATACAGCAGATGCTGAAGACATTTTGCAGGATGCTTTTATCAAGGTTTTTAATAAGATGGGCCAGTTCAAGTTTGAAGGGTCATTTGAAGGCTGGATAAGAAGGATCGTGGTAAACACAGCCCTGAAAAAATACAGCCTGATCAGGTATGATAAAGAATTTTCGGGCTATGATATCAATGAAAACCAGGAAGGATTGTCGGATCCTGCAGCCTATTCACACTTAACAGAGAAAGACCTGCTTGTTTTGATAAATAGTCTGCCGGATGGTTACAGGCTCATCTTTAACCTGTATGTTATTGAAGGATACCAGCATGAGGAAATTGCAACGATGCTGGGAATACAACCAGGAACGAGCAGGAGCCAGCTTGTAAAAGCAAGGACAATGCTACAGAAACAAATTTTACAATTACAAAAAGTTGCAGTATGACAAACAACTCGCCACTTGATAAACATATAAAAGAAAAATTCAGCGATTATTCGCCGGATGTGCCATCGCATATCTGGGAAAATATCATGGCTGAAAAAGATAAAAGAAAACCGGCAGCTATTTGGTTTTGGGGTGGTAATAAGAAAATAGCGTTATTCATATTGGGAATGATGGTCGCTGCAGGAGGCTTTATTATTTATAAAACTGTTCATTCCCCGGGAATTAAAAATGAGGCTGTAAAAACTAAACAGGTAAATGCTGAAAATAAAGATTTAGAAAACAAGACGGTCAGCAATAATATTACAACAACAGGAAGTAATGAAAAAACAACAGGAGATAAAAATGTTGAAACAACTTCCGCCAACAATACAAACGAAACCGCAAATACAATTTCTACTGAAAAAAATAATGTGGGCGGTTCAAAAAACAAAACTGCAACCAATGCTACTGACAATAAACACAATTTAAAACAGGATAAACCAAACACAGATAAAACGAATCCTCTCTTATCTTCAAACAACGATGATAACAATACAGAAAGATCTACAAACAAAACCGGTTATAAGAAACCAAAGAAAGTAAAAGGTACTGCAGTGATATCATATAAGAACCCTGATACTATTTCAGATGATGTGATGAGTGATGATGTTGCAGCAAACAATTCAAATGACCTTTTGCTAAACAGGCTTTTATTAAATCCCGGGATGATACTTTCTGAAAAGAATTTTAATGCTTCCATAAAAAAAATAAACATCCCCAATTTAAATATCCCTTGCCCGGAAGCTGAAAAAAATGCTGCCGGCAATAAAAAATATTTTGAGATATATGGTGGCCCTGATTACGCTATGAGAAGTATTACAGATACCGGTAATTCTGCTTACCTGCAAAAAAGAAAAGAAAGTACCAGTTTCTCCTCTGCCTTCAGTGCCGGGTTAAGATATACCAGGGTTTTTGGCAATGGAATGAGTTTCAGGACAGGGATCAATTACAGCCAGATAAATGAAAAATTCAAATTTGCACAGGGAAATATCATCCAGGTTGTTTATGTAATTGACAACAATGGCGATACCACAGGAAGTTATACAACTACTGGTACACGTTATAAAACTACTTATAATAAATTCCGTACAATTGACCTGCCGATACTTGTAGGATATGAACTTGGCAATGGCAGGCTGCATGCCAATATTAATGCAGGTGTGGTAGTAAATTTATATAGCTGGCAAAACGGGGATGTTCTTGATACTGCTTATCAGCCTGTAAGCATCACAACAGGAAAAAACACATCGCCTTACCAGTTTAAAACAAATGTAGGAATTGGATTCATGGGAGCTGTTTCTGTTTATTATAAAATAACAGACAGGTTACACATTCTTGCAGAACCTTATTACAGGTATAATTTTTCACCTGCGAGCAAGTCGGACCTTACGTTAAAACAGAAATACAATACCATGGGGCTGAGACTTGGCTTAAGACTGGATTTTTAATTTTTATTTCAGGCAACAAAATAAAAAGCCATGGCATCTTAAAAACGGATTCTGATAATTTTATTAAATCTTTATTTGCTTTGGGGGTTTAATAAAAAAAAGCTGTCTAGGTAGAGACAGCTTTTTTATTATATAAATTTTTGTTTATCAGCTTACCAATGTTCCAACCCTTTCTCCTGTCACTACACTTAACAGGTTGCCAGCCTTATTCATATCAAAAACAATGATAGGAAGATCGTTCTCCATGCAAAGTGTGAATGCAGTCATATCCATAACTTTTAAGTTTTTTGAAATACATTCTGCAAAGGATATTTTTTCATATTTGGTTGCCGAAGAATCTTTTTCAGGATCTGCTGAATATATTCCATCTACCCTTGTTCCCTTTAAAATAACATCTGCCTTGATCTCGATCGCCCTCAAAGAACCAGCAGTATCGGTAGTAAAATATGGGTTTCCTGTACCTGCCCCGAAAATAACAACACGGCCCTTTTCCAGGTGCCTCATGGCACGGCGGCGAATATAAGGTTCTGCGATCTGTTCCATTTTTATAGCACTTTGAAGCCTGGTATAAACACCGGCTTTTTCAAGTCCCGCCTGCAATGCCATGCCATTAATAACAGTGGCCAGCATCCCCATATAATCTCCCTGGGCCCTTTCAATGCCCGTTTCAGCCTCGTTCATGCCCCTGTAAATATTGCCGCCGCCGATCACAATGGCAACCTGCACTCCCATTTCCGTGATAAGTTTTATGTCCTGGGCGTATTGGGCAATAACATTGGAGTCCATTCCAAAGTTTTTTTCGCCCATTAAAGATTCACCTGAAAGTTTTAATAAGATTCGCTTGTACTTGGGAAGCATGTAGATTATTTGAGGTGCTTAATATTTTTTGCGAAGATAAAGGATTAACGGAAACAGCAGTAACATGAATTATCTTCTCTTGATTTTTTATTGAACTTTTGTGCCTTAAGTACTAAAAACTATTCCGGTAAATAATGAAGGAATTTTCCTTTTTTCCTTATAGAGACAGCTACAGTGCTGCCGTCTTCCATTTCCATGTAACCGTTTTTTCCCCGGTAATATTTTTTCAGGTATTTTAAATTAATGATCCAGGAATGATGGACCCTTAAAAAGAATGTTTCCGGAAGCATCTGTTCCAGGAATTTTAGGTTTTTCGGACAGGTGATCTTTTTATTATTGACAAGGTAGATGATGGTGTAACTGCCTTTTGCATTGATCCGGATAATTTCTTCCGAATTGATAAAGAGTATTCCATCACTTACAGGCAACCCGATTTTATGGGCACCAAAATCTGCCTTAATATTTTTCAGTGCTTTTATAAGGTTTTGATTGCCGGTGCCAACATGGTTTATCTTATATACAGCTTTTGCAGTAGCCTCTTTTAATTCAACAATGCTAATGGGTTTCAGAAGATAGTCTATAGCATTGATCCGGAAAGCTTTAACAGCATAGTCATTAAAAGCTGTAATAAAAATAACCTCGAAGTTTATTTCACCAAGCTCTTCAAGCATTTCAAATGCATTTCCCTGGTTCAATTCAATATCCAGGTAAACTAATTGTGGCTGGATATCTTTTATAAGTGCGATGGCATCCTTAACATTCCGGGCATTTCCAATAATCGTTACCATTTCCGCACAATGCGTGCTGACAAGGCTTTTCAGCAGTTCAATATTTCTCGGTTCGTCTTCAATGTGCACAGCTCTTATCATAGCTTGATTATTTTAAATGGCAATTGTATGATAACTTCTGTTCCGGCCGCAATACCATCAGCATCATGCAGGTTCTTCGTTTCGATCGAAAAAACATGGCGCCCGGGTTCATTTAATAATTCCAGTCTTTTTTTTACAATATCCAGCCCAAAACTTTTTTGTTCTGAAAATGATCCTTTGTTATAATTTTCCGAAGCATTCCTGCCAACACCATTATCGGTTATGCGACAATAAATAAAATGGGGTTCCGGTTTCATGTATATGGTAATGTTTCCTTTCCTGTTTTCAAGGTGTTTGATACCATGCCTGATGCAATTTTCAACAATTGGCTGAAGCATCATGTTGGGTATTTCTGTTTTATTTACATCAATAGTATCGTCTATTTTAAAATGATAATCGAATTCTCCGGGGATCCTGAGCTGTTCTAAGAATAAATACTCTCCCAGGTATTCTATCTCATCAGCGATCTTTATATAAGGCCTTGCAGAAAGTTCCAGTGTTTTACGGATCAGCCTTGCAAATTTTACCAGGTGTTCATTTGCCTCTGTTACTTTACCGCTTACAATAAGTTGCTGTATGGAACTAAGGCAATTAAAAATAAAATGAGGGTTCATTTGAGAACGCAATGCGGTTTGTTCCAATTCGATCATCTTATTATGCTGAATTGTTTTTTGCTTTTCTCTTTTTTTGATCCTGTTGACCCTGCTTTTATAAAATAAATATACTGCCAGTATAAAAACAATAACCATTGCCAGTCGAAGCCAGTTATTCTGCCACCAGGGTTTTTCAATGGTTATCTTTAATCTCTCTATGCCAGAGAACCTGTGTTGGTTAAGAATGCTTGCTTTTAATTCCAGTTCATAAATACCTGGCGAAAGGTTTTCAAGCAGGAGTTCGTTACCGTTAATTGTTTGCCAGGCTGTATCATTTATACCAAGTTTGTAATAATATTTAACTTCATCGGGTGAATTAAAACAAATGGCGCTGTATTTTATGATAAGCCTGTTGTTTTTATACGGTACAGTTATATTACCAATGCCGCTTGTATCCCCTTTATAGTATGTAACTGAGTTGATATATAAAGGAAGTGGTTGCGGGGCACGTTCAATAAAATGTCCTGGCTTTTCAATTACATAAATGCCATTGCTGGTTGCCGCCATAATATTACCCTGGAAAGGGATTAGTTGATTGATGATAACATTATTAAATCCTTCGTTCTTTCCGATATTGGTAATTGTATAATTTATGGGGTTGTATGATTCAAATTTTATTACCGAGATCCCATTGGCAGTTGCCGCCCATAATTCATCTTGCATTGGCAACAGATATTTGATTGAATTACTGAGCAACCCATCTGCTTTTGTTATGTTTGCAACAATATTATTGTTCCTTAATAACGCAATACCGCCAAAGCGGATCCCAAAACAATGCATCCCATTATCCAATTCCCTTATAGTTGTTATTCCTTTTTTAAAAAGCGCTGATGAATCCATAAAGGGAACCAGTGAATCAATTGCTGAATATAATTTGTAAAGCCGGTTTATAGATCCTACCCATACTTCTTTCTTTGAATCGAGGAATATTGTGGAAGGCTTAAAAATCAGGGATCGAGAGATAGTTTTTATAAAACCGGTATTGGAGGTATTTGAGATGTACTTATCGATATCCATTTTAGCCATTGATATCCCCTGGTTAAAAAAATATTCATGTGATGAAATCCTTAACATTTCAGAAGAAGACTGAACGATCATGATTTTCTTAAAAAGAGGGGTATTAAGCGTTTCGATTTTAGCAAATGAATAAACATAGTTTAAATTCAGCCGGCCTGCTAAACAAACAATACCATTATCCAGGAACATGTCATTGATCTTCTCATTCTTAAAAGCATAAACAGTCGATACTGTGTTACCGGAATATTTATATAATCCCTGTTCAGTAGTAAATAATAATATACTGTCATGTACATTATACAGTCGGGAAAAGGGCTGACTAAGGTTGATATCATCACCCAGTTTATATATATACTTACTTTTCAGGTAGTACAAGCCCTTCTCCAAAGTTGTCAGCCATGTTCCTCCTTCGTAGTCATTCGTTATTGATGTTACACTTTTATCTTTCAGCAATTGAATGCCTCTTTCTTCGGTTAGCTCTGTATCCAATAATACTGTGCCCTGTTTTAATAAGCCAGCCCAGAGTTTGCCATCAGAACCCGCATGAAGACATAATATTCGTGCAGGGAGTTCTTTCACTTTAAAAGAACCGTCTGTGTTGAGTTTTATTACTTTATTATGAGCAAAGAAAAAAAAACTCTTTTCATCAAATGTTACACAACCGTATTGATTTGTCTGTTCCATTTTACAGGGAACAGCGTATTTTACAATGGAATGAAGAGTAGCCAGAGAAATAAAAGTTGTATCAGTCTTATCAAGGTCGAATTTTACTTGCTGCGTAAAGTAATGGTCATGGTCAACCCTGTTAATAAAGAAGACTATAGAATCCATATTTTTTCCGTAACCATTTTCAAATTTTGAGATTATACCTGATCCGGAAATTTTATAGTGCTCATATGTACTGCAAATAATAATATCATCGTTATCATTTACATAAGCATCTACAATTAAAATGTTTTTTAAGTTAGCTGTTATGCTGTCATTATATTTATACGGATGTATAACATTATTAAAAAAATAAGCAAGTTTTCCCGTATGTGAAAAAAACCATATCCTGCCTTTACTATCTTCCCTGATTTTAAAGACTACATTATCCGGCAAGTCGAACCGATCCATTTTATTCCCATTATACCTTACTACACCCTGGTCAGTGGCAATCCATAAATAATTTTTACTGTCCGGGTAAACAAAATAACTCTCATTACTGGGCAACCCGTTTTCCTGCGTAAAATTTTTAAGTTCAAAATCTTTTTTTTGGGCAGATGAACTTAAAAAAAACAGGAAAAAAAATATACAATATAAGGATAGCCTGAGTTTCACAAGGGCAAATATAGATTTCAAAGCCAACAAAAAATCAAAAGCTCTTTCAGAATTGTTTTAATCAGAAGGCGTCAATACAGTTATGAAGAAAAATGTGCAGTTATCTGTTTTTTGTAACAGATAAAAATTAAAAAAAAATACACGCCTGTTTCAGAATATTTTTAAGTCAGAATTTTCTTTACCCTATTAATAATAAAAAATCTGCTTTATGAAAAAGTTAAAACTATTCTTACTCTCATCCTTCGTTTCACTGGCATTGTTTGCAATGGG
>Ga0209023_10003718_pt1 | contig 17918 bp, 14 predicted proteins | sample LakOneMetagenome_FD_187468 | JGI IMG/M metagenome (GOLD analysis project Ga0209023, IMG submission 187468) | Freshwater and sediment microbial communities from Lake Erie, Canada (SPAdes) (version 2) | ecosystem: Environmental > Aquatic > Freshwater > Lentic | place: Lake Erie, Canada... | reverse complement strand
CCTCGACGCCTTCGTCGATCAGCGAACGCGCTTCCTCGGGCGAGGCTTCGCCGTAGATCGGGCGGTGTTCGATATCGCCGTAATGCATCTTGCGCGCTTCGTTGGGGAAGCGCTCACCGACATTGTCGGCGTTCTTGACGATATGGTCGCGGAGCTCCTTGATCTTGGCGCGCAGCTCTAATTCCTGCGCCATCAGCAACGGCGTCGACGCTTGCGCGGTCGCGTCCGCCGTCGATGCCTCGACCGGCACGGCGGCCTCGCGGCCCTTCTTGCTGACGACCTGCGGGGCCATGATGGCGCGCTCGACCTTGACCGAGCCGCAGGCGGGGCAGCTCACCAGCTTACGCTTCTCCTGGCTTTCATACGCCGACGAACTCTGGAACCAGCTTTCGAAGCTGTGTCCCTTCTCGCAGCGTAAGGTGTAGTGGATCATGCCGAGCCTCGAACGAGATGCAGATGCTCCGGGCCGGCCGCCACGTTAGAAGATTTGGGATCGGCAATGCCGAAGCGGCGGCCATGCTGCAGCGACGGCACGGTTTTGCGCGCGGCCTCGACCTTCGAGGTGTCGATCTTGGCAAGGAACACGCCGGGCTCGACGCCGCCTTCGGCGAGAATCTCGCCCCAGGGCGCGATGATCAGCGAATGTCCGAAGGTCTCGCGCTTGTTCTCGTGCATGCCGGCCTGGGCGGCTGCAAACACGAAGCAGCCGTTCTCGATGGCGCGGGCGCGCAGCAGCGTGTGCCAATGCGCTTCGCCGGTCTTCTTCGTAAATGCCGACGGCACCGCGAGGAACGACGCACCGGTCTCGGCCAGCGCGCGGTACAGCGCCGGGAAGCGCACGTCGTAGCAGATGGTGAGGCCGATGCGGCCCCACGGCAGGTCGGAAATGACGGCGGTTTCGCCCGGCTGGTAGTTGGCGGATTCGCGATAGCTCTCGCCGCCGGGCAGATCGATGTCGAACATATGGATCTTGTCGTAGCTGGCGAGCACGTTGCCGTCGGGCCCGATCAGGAACGAGCGGTTGACGGCCTTCTCCTGCGAGAAGCGCAGCGCCAGCGAGCCGATATGCAAGTGAATCTTCAGTTCCTTCGCCAGCGCGCGATAGGCTTTCAGCGAGATATCGTCTTCTTCGGTCGCCAGATGCTCGAACAGTGCCTTGCGGTTCAACTGCATCATGTTGCTGACCTCGGGGGTCTGCACGTAATCGGCGCCTTGCGCTGCCGCCTCGCGGATCAGCTTAGTGCCTTGCTCGAGGCTCGGCTCCGGCAACAGCCCGGTGCGCATCTGCACCATGGCGGCGGTAAAGGTCTGGTCAGCGCTCATGAGGAGGCCTTTTCTCCCGCCAGCATGGCGTCGAGCTTGCCTTCGCGGTCCAGCGCGTAGAGCTCGTCGCAACCGCCGACATGGGTTGCACCGATGAAGATCTGCGGAAAGGTCGAGCCTTCCCCGGCGCGATGATACATCTGTTCGCGATAGCTGGGGTCGGCGGAGACACTCAACTCGGTGAACGCGGCATTTTTACGCGTCAGCAGCGATTTGGCGGCGGTGCAATAACCGCAGCCCGGACGGGTGTAGATTTCAACGGCAGCGGTCATGGGGCGCTCTGGTTTCCAAATCTTTGACGAACAGTCTTTGGACAGTGAGTCTTCGGACGCTAAGGCTTTGAATTATATGGGAGCCCGGTGGGTGTCCACAACCCGCGCGAATACCAGCACGTCGACCTGCGCGGCCTTGGCGCGCAGCAGGGCGCGGGCGCAGGCATCCGTGGTGGCGCCCGACGTCAGGACGTCGTCGACCAGCACGACGCGGCGGCCGGCAATGTCGGCGGCACGCTCCGGCGCGACTTTGAAGGCGCCCTGCACGTTCGAGGCGCGTTGCGGCCGGGACAGCCCGATCTGCTGCTCGGTCGCCCGGACCCGCCGCAGCGCCTCCGTGGCCAATTTGACGCCGCTTTGGCGCGAAATCACCCGCGCCAGCGCGCCGGACTGGTTGTAGCGGCGGCTCCAGCCGCGCCGCCAGTGCAGCGGAACCGGTACCAGCACGTCGGCCTCCTCAAGCAGTTCCTTACCCGCACGGGCCATCCAGCGGCCCATGGCGGGGGCCAGATCGGTCCGGTCCTGGTATTTCAGGGCATGCACCAGCGTACGCGCGACGTCGTCGTAGCGCACGGCAGCCCGGGCCCGTTGATAGGCCGGCGGATTGGCGATCGCCTCCATCGACAGCAATTCCGGTCCGGGATCGTAGACAAAGGGAATGCCGAGCCGCGGGCAGAACGGCGGCGCGATGAACGACAGCTTGGCCCAGCATTCGGCGCAAACGCCCTCGCCATCGACCGGCTCGCGGCAGGAAACGCACAGCGTCGGCAGCGCAATATCGAGAGCGAGACGGGGAATATGTGCAAACGCGCCACGGCACGCATTCAGTGCGTCCCGCAGATGTCCGGCGATGGAGCGTGGTGGTGAGGCCTCGGCGTCCATGGAGAGAGGCTAGCGCCGTGGCGCTCGCGGCTCAAGCGGAGGATTGCCAGAGGCGTGGTGCCCGGCGTACCAACCCCCATGGCTCCGAACCCGATTACGGCCCCGGTTCTGTTCGACCGCCCGCTCCTGCGCGCGCGGATGGAGCGTGCGCGACGTGAGGGAGCGGTGACGTTTCTGCTCGATCGGGTCGTCGAAGATTTGGCCGATCGATTGCTTGCCGTGACGCGTGGCTTTTCCGACGCGGCGGAGGTCTGGTCGCCGGAGGAATTGCTGCGCAGTCCGGTTGCCGGGCGCTTCAAGTCGATCACGCGCGTCGGATTTTCTGAATCCGAAACCCTGTCGCTCGAACCGGAGACGCTCGATCTCGCGGTCTCCGCGCTCACGTTGCAGTTCGTCAACGATTTGCCCGGCGTGCTGGCGCAGATCCGCCGCGCGCTGCGGCCCGATGGGTTGTTGCTGTCGGCGATGATCGGCGGCGATACCCTGACCGAGTTACGACAATCGTTTGCGGCAGCGGAAGCCGAGTGCGAAGGCGGCGTGTCGCCACGCGTCGCGCCGTTTGCCGATTTGCGCGACATCGGCGGTCTGCTGCAACGTGCGGGTCTGGCGCTGCCGGTCACCGACGTCGACCGCGTCGTGGTGCGCTACGACAGCGCGTTCGCGCTGATGGCTGATTTGCGTCGGATGGGCGCCACCAACGTCCTGATCGAGCGGCGGCGGGCGCCGACCCGTCGCGCCACCATGCTGCGGATGGCGCAGATCTACGCCGAACGCTTTGCCGATCCCGATGGGCGCATTCGCGCGACCTTCGACATCATCTGGCTGTCCGGCTGGGCGCCGCATGACAGCCAACCCAAGCCGCTGCGGCCGGGATCCGCGAAAGCGAGCCTGGAAGCGGCGGTGAAGAAGGCCAAGCAAGATTGATCGTGTCCCGGACGCGGCGCAGCGCGTTAGCGTGGCGCCGCAGAGCCGGGACCCAATGTGGACCCCGGAACAGCAGCGCACCGCTTCGCGCTGCGCTGCATCCGGGGAACGCATCCTCGTCACATCAGCAAATCGATCAAATGCGGGATCAGCGGAATGTCCGCCGGCGGCATCGGGTAATCACGCAGTTTGTTGGCACGGACCCACGCCAGTTGCTGGCCCTCGCGCGCCGTCACCAGGCCTTCCCAGCGCCGGCAGATGTAGAGCGGCATCAACAGATGGAAGTTTTCGTAGGCGTGGCTGGCGAACGTCAGTGGCGCGAGGCAAGGCTCGGCGACGTCGATGCCGATTTCCTCATGCAGTTCGCGGATCAGCGCCTGCTCCGGCCGCTCGCCGGGATCAAGCTTGCCGCCCGGGAATTCCCATAGTCCAGCCAGCGCCTTGCCTTGCGGACGCTGCGCGATCAGCACGCGCTTGTCGGCATCGACCAGCGCGCAGGCGACGACGAGAGTGAGCTTGATGTCAGCCATGCACAAAAATTTCTCGGCAGAAATACGGAATTGGTGGGATCAATTCATTAACCAGCAATCGGCGGCCCGCCAAACGGTTTCTTCCAGTAACGTTTGCGCCCGTCCGGATAAGCCATAATTTAATCTTATCCGATCAAGCTGCGCGTGATTTCATCCAAAGCAGACAGGGCTGTGCGCGTGCTTCTTTCCCTCCTCAAACGCTTTTGCGGTGACAAGTCCGGCAACGTCGCGGTGCTGTTCACGCTTTCGGTGCTGCCGATATTGTCGGCTGTGGGCTGCGCGATCGACTATTCGAGAGCAACCGCGCTTCGCGCCAAACTGCAGTCGGCGAGCGATGCCGCCAGCGTTGGCTCGCTGGCCAAGAACTCTCCCGGCTTCATCGCGGCGGGATCGATGACCGGAGACGGCACAGTCGCGGCCGGCGTCACCGATGCCACCAAGCTCTTCAACGGCAACATGAACGGCGTGACCGGCTATACGCTCAACAGCGTGACGCCGACGGTGGTCAAGTCGGGCAGCACGATCACGTCGACGGTTACGTTTTCCGCGACCGTTCCAACGACGTTCATGACCGTGATCGGCAAGAGCTCGGTTGTCGTCACCGGCACGTCGACGTCGACCGCCAACATGCCGCTCTACGTCGATTTCTATCTGCTGCTGGACAACTCACCGTCGATGGGCGTCGGCGCCACGCCCGCGGACGTGACCAAGATGGTCAACAACACGTCGGACCAGTGTGCCTTCGCCTGCCACGACTACAACGACTCCAACAACTACTACAATCTGGCGAAAACACTCGGCGTCACCACCCGGATCGACGTGCTGCGCACCGCGACCCAGAACCTGATGGACACCGCGTCGGCGACGCAGACCTATTCGAGCCAGTTCCGGATGGCGATCTACGACTTCGGGGCATCGTCCCAGACCATCGGATTGCGATCGCTGTTCTCGCTATCGTCGAGTCTGTCGAGCGCCAAGTCCGCCGCGGGCAACATCGACCTGATGGGCGTCTACGGCAACAACGATTCCTACACCGCCGACAAGGACACCCAGTTCAGCACCGTATTCCCGGGAATGAACAGCGTGATTTCTTCGCCGGGCTCGGGCACTTCCTCGTCGCCGCTGAAATATCTGTTTTTCGTGTCTGACGGCGTCGCCGACGAAGCCAATACCGGCTGCCTCAAGCCGCTCAGCGGGTCGAACCGCTGCCAGTCGCCGATCAACCCGGCGCTCTGCACCACGATCAAGAACCGCGGCATCAAGATCGCGGTGCTCTACACCACCTATCTGCAACTGCCGACCAACTCGTGGTACATGAAGTGGATCGATCCGTTCAACACAGGCCCGTTTGGGCCTTCGCCGAACAGCGAGATCGCCTCCAACATGGCAAGCTGTGCCTCGCCGGGCCTGTATTTCGAGGTCAGCCCCACCCAGGGCATCTCGGACGCCATGGCGGCGCTGTTCAAGAAGGCCGTCGCGGACGCGCGTATCGCCAGCTGACGCCGCAGGCGTCATTCCGGGGCTCGCGAAAGCGAGAACCTCAGATGCGCAATCGCGCATCGGGGAATCTCGAGATTCTCAGATGTGCAATTGCACATCGTAGTTCGATGCTGTCGCATCGCCCCGGAATGACAGATTGAGATTACGAACGGTAATCGCCGTTGATCGCGACATATTCCTTGGTGAGGTCGCAGGTCAGCACGCGGTCGCGGCCCTTGCCGAGTCCGAGCGACACCTTGATCTGGATCTTCGGGTTCTTCATCACCTCGGAAACTTCAGCCTCGTCGTAGGACGGATCGCGCGCGCCGCTCTTGGCGACGCGGATGCCGTTGAACGAGATCGACAGCTTGTCGCGGTTGGCGGGTTCGCCGGCCTTGCCGACCGCCATCACCACGCGGCCCCAGTTGGCGTCCTCGCCGGCGATCGCCGTCTTCACCAGCGGCGAGTTGGCGATCGACATCGCGATTTTTCGCGCGGAGTTTTTCGTGGTGGCGCCTTCGACGATGACTTCGACCAGCTTGCGGGCGCCTTCGCCGTCGCGCGCGACCTGTTCGGCGAGGTCGCCGAGAATCTCGCGGAACGCCTTGGTGAAAGCCTTGAGCCTGGGATCGCTGGCGCGCGTGATCTTCGGCGCGCCGTTGGCTGCCGCTGCACCCGTGGCGAAGGCGAGCAGGGTGTCCGAGGTCGAAGTATCGCTATCGATGGTGACGGCATTGAAGGTGTCGTCGACGCCGGCCTTGAGCAGCGATTGCAGCACGGCCGACGACAGCGGCGCGTCGGTGAAGACGAACGACAGCATGGTCGCCATGTCAGGCGCGATCATGCCGGCGCCCTTGGCCATGCCGTTGATGGTGACCTTGGCCTTGCCGAGCTTCACCGTCGCGGTTGCGACCTTCGGGAAGGTGTCGGTGGTCATGATGGCTTTTGCCGCGCCCATCCAGTCGCCGGGCTGAGCGGCTTCGGCCAGTGTCGCCAGCACGCCGTCGAACTTGGTGGCGTCGAGCGGTTCGCCGATCACGCCGGTGGAGGCGAGGAAGATTTCATTGACGCCGCAACCGACCGCCTTGGAGGCGATCGAGGCCGTCAGCGCCGTCGATTGCTTGCCGGTCTTGCCGGTGAAGGCGTTGGCATTGCCGGAGTTTACGACCAGCGCCCGAGCTTGACCCTTGGAGAGTTTTCCACGGCACCATTCGACCGGTGCCGAAGGGCATTTCGACTTGGTGAAGACGCCGGCAACGGTGGTGCCCTTGTCCATCACGGCCAGCAGCACGTCGGTACGCCCCTTGTAGCGGATGCCGGCGGCCGCAGTGGCAAGCCTGACACCTGCGATCGCGGGCATCTCGGGGACATCTGTCGGGGCGAGGGGGGAGACGGTGGTGGACATGGGGGCACCTTCTTCGACAAGAGAAACAGCCGTCTGATGGCGTAGCCCGGATGGAGCGTAGCGCAATCCGGGACAAGTCCATCCCTCGTCCGGCGGTCCCCGGATTTCGCTGCGCTCCATCCGGGCTACGCGAACCCCAGACGTAGAACGGCCGGGCACTTCGGCCCGGCCATGACAACGCTAGATACTCTTGGTCTCAGAGAAGTGACAGCGAATTTTTACTTCTTCGCCGGCGCCATCTTGGAGTCCTTGGCCGCATCCGCGGGCTTCGCCGGGTCGGCGGGCTTGGCGGCGTCCGGCTTGGCGGCGGCTTCGGCCGGCTTGTCCATGCGCTCGATCTTGGCGGCTTCGCGCAGCTTGCCGACGTATTCGGCCTGGGCCTTGCGGGTCACATAGGTCTCGATCTGGGCCTTGACCTGGTCGAAGTCGGGGGCCTTGCGGCTGCGCTTTTCCTCGACCTTGATGATGTGCCAGCCGAACTGCGACTTCACGGGGTCGGAGATCTTGCCGGGTTCGAGCGTGAAGGCGACCGCGGAGAATTCCGGAACCATCTGCTCCTTGGTGAAGAAGCCGAGATCGCCGCCATCGGACGCGCCCGGATCCTTGGACTTCTTCTTGGCCAGCTCGGCGAAATCGCCGCCCTTGTCGAGCTCGGCCTTGATCGCCTTGGCCTCGTCCTCGGTCTCGACCAGGATGTGGCGGGCGTGGACTTCCTGCTCGCCGGTGATCTGCTTGGAGGCATCTTCATAGACCTTCTTCATGGCCTCGTCGGTGGTCGCCGCCTTGCCCTCGGTGGCCAGCAGGCTGTCCATCAAGAGGCGGCTGCGGGTGAAGGCCATCCGCTTCTTGAAATCCTCGGAATTCTCGACCTTCTTGTCCTCGGCCGCCTTGGCCACGATCTTGAGGTCGATCAGGAACGACAGCACGTTGTCCTTCTTGGTGGCCGGGTCCATCTGTGCGAGGCTGGGGCCAAGCTCCTCTTCGGCCAGCGCGACGTCGCTCGCACGGATTTCCTGGCCGTTGACCTTGGCAAGCACCGGATTGTCGTCGGCGCGGGCCGGGCCGACAGCCAGAAGCGCAGCCAGGCAGCCGGTGGCGGCCAAGGACGCCAACGAGGCGGCCAAGCCGAAGCGCAGGCCGGTTTTCGTTTCCGGGAACGGGAAGGTCATGCAAAATCCTTGTCTTGAAGTGGGGAACGCCAAAGGCGGCGGGACACTCGCCCAATCGCGGGGGCTTGGCAACGCGAAAAGTCTGTCAAAATGATGAATTCCTTGACATACGGCGAGCGTTGACAACCCCCCGGCCCAGCCATATCTCTGCCGGAACCTATCGGCGGTATTAAGCTTATTTTGCTGCGGTTTTTGCCGTTGAACCTTGGGTTGCCTGATTCCCACTCACTAGGCGGATGACCCCCTCTCGGGGAGTTTGCCGCGACGCGTCACGGTGAGTTGATAGGCAAGCCTGGTGGACCACGTCACGGCGCAACGCAAGTAACGGCAAAGGCAGGAATTGGCATGATCGGCGCGCTCGCCCGCAAGTTTTTCGGCTCCGCCAACGACCGGCGGGTGAAGGGGTATCAGTCCCGCGTCAACGCCATCAACGCGCTTGAGCCGGAGGTCGCAGCACTCTCGGACGAGGCGCTGAAGGCCCGCACCGCCGAATTCCGCGCCCAGCTCGCCGCCGGCAAGACGCTCGACGACCTCCTGGTCCCCGCCTTCGCCACCGTGCGCGAGGCCGCCAAGCGCACCCTCGGCCAGCGCCATTTCGACGTCCAGCTCATCGGCGGCATGGTGCTGCATGAGGGCGACATCGCCGAGATGAAGACCGGCGAAGGCAAGACGCTGGTGGCGACGCTCGCGGTCTATCTCAACGCGCTCGCCGGCAAGGGCGTTCATGTCGTCACCGTCAACGACTACCTCGCCAAGCGCGATTCCGAATGGATGGGCCAGATCTACGGCTTCCTCGGCATGACCACCGGCGTGATCGTTCACGGCCTCGACGATGCCGAGCGCAAGAATTCCTATGCCTGCGACATCACCTACGGCACCAACAACGAATACGGCTTCGATTATCTGCGCGACAACATGAAGTACCGGCTCGAGGACATGGTCCAGCGCAGCCACTTCTACGCCATCGTCGACGAAGTCGACTCGATCCTGATCGACGAGGCGCGCACGCCGCTGATCATTTCCGGCCCGCTCGACGATCGCTCGGAATTCTACAACACCATCGATACCTTCCTGCCCAAGCTCGACAAGACCGACTACGACGTCGACGAGAAGCAGCGCACGGTGACGCTGACCGAAGCCGGCATGGAGAAGATCGAAACGCTGCTGCGCGATGCCGGCCAGCTCAAGGGCGAATCGCTCTACGACGTCGAGAACGTCTCGGTCGTGCATCACATCAACCAGGCGCTGCGCGCCCATTCGCTGTTCAATCGCGACAAGGACTACATCGTCCGCGACGGCGAAGTCGTCATCATCGACGAGTTCACCGGCCGCATGATGCAGGGCCGCCGCTATTCGGAAGGCCTGCACCAGGCGCTGGAAGCCAAGGAACACGTCCAGGTCCAGCCGGAAAACCAGACGCTGGCCTCGATCACCTTCCAGAACTATTTCCGGATGTACGCAAAGCTCGCCGGCATGACCGGCACGGCGCTGACCGAAGCCGACGAACTGTTCGACATCTACAAGCTCGAGGTCGTGGAGATCCCGACCAACGTGAACATCGCGCGCCTCGACGAGGACGACGAGGTCTATCGTACCCAGAACGAGAAATACGCCGCGATTCTCGCCGAGATCGAACGCGCCAACAAGCGCCTGCAGCCGGTGCTGGTCGGCACCGCTTCGATCGAGAAGTCGGAAGTGATAGCCGACTACCTCAAGAAGCACGGCTACAAGCAGATCGACTTCGGCAGCGAGAATTCGATGGACAAGCTGTACGCCGCGGCGCGCGCCGGAAAGCCGGCCAAGCTGTTCGCGGTGCTGAACGCGCGCTTCCACGAGCAGGAAGCCTATATCGTCGCCGAAGCCGGCGTCCCCGGCGCGATCACGATCGCGACCAACATGGCCGGCCGCGGTACCGACATCAAGCTCGGCGGCTCGCTGGAGATGCGGATCCTGCACGAGACCGCCGGGATTGCCGACGAGGCCGAGAAGGCCGCCAAGATCGAACTCATCAAGGCCGACGTCGAGCGCTTCCGCGAGATCGTGCTGAAGGCCGAGGACGAAGTCGAGATCGAGCCCGCCAAGGGCGGCAAGCCGGCGAAGACCATCCGGAAGCCGGGCGGCCTCTACATCATCGGCTCGGAACGGCATGAATCCCGCCGCATCGACAACCAGCTTCGCGGCCGTTCCGGCCGCCAGGGCGATCCCGGCCGCTCGAAATTCTTCCTGTCGCTGGAAGACGATCTGATGCGGATCTTCGGCTCCGACCGGCTTGACTCGATGCTGACCCGGCTCGGCCTGAAAGAGGGCGAGGCGATCATCCATCCCTGGATCAACAAGGCGCTGGAGAAGGCACAGCAGAAGGTCGAGGCCCGCAACTTCGACATCCGCAAGAACCTGCTCAAGTTCGACAACGTCCAGAACGACCAGCGCAAGGTGATCTTCGACCAGCGCGTCGACCTGATGAAGGACGACAGCGTCGCCGAGACGGTCGCCGACATGCGCCACGCCTTCGTCGAGGACGTCGTCGCCAAGCACGTGCCCGAGCATGCCTATGCCGAGCAGTGGGACGTCGCCGGACTGAAGGACGAATTGAAGCGCGTGCTCGACGTCGATCTTCCGGTCGACGCCTGGGCCAAGGAAGAGGGCATCGCCGACGAGGAGCTGCTGTCGCGCATCGAGAAGCATGTCGACGAGCACATGGCGGCCAAGGTCGGGCAGTGGGGCCCCGACGTGATGCGCTACGTCGAGAAGACTATCCTGCTGCAGACGCTCGATCATCTCTGGCGCGAGCACCTGATCATGCTCGACCATCTGCGCCAGGTGATCGGCCTGCGCGGCTACGGCCAGCGCGATCCGTTGCAGGAGTACAAGTCGGAAGCCTTCAGCCTGTTCGAGGCGATGATCGCGCATCTGCGCGAAGCAGTGACGGCGCAGTTGATGCGCGTCGAGATCGTGCCGCCGGAAGAGCAGCAGCCGGCCTTGCCGCCGATGGAAGCCCACAAGCTCGATCCCAACACCGGCGAGGACGAGATGGCATTCGCCGGCGCCTCACTGGTGCCCGCGACCGCTGCCGCCGATCGCAACCCGAACGACCCCACCACCTGGGGCAAGGTCGGCCGCAACGAGGATTGCCCGTGCAATTCCGGCAAGAAGTACAAGCACTGCCACGGGAAATACGCGTAGCATCCCCAATCGGTGGGCGGGATTAAAACCCGCCCTGGCTGTTTTGAAACCGATCCCTTTGCTGTCTGCCCGAACTTCAGGGGCGTCACCGACCCGGGCGGCCGCCTTGCGCCGCCCGCTTGGTTAATAAATCGTGTCCGATTTGTTTCTAATTATTGGAACCTGAAATTTACGATTGGCTGTTAGCCTCATGGGTGGTGAAGCGACCGGGCGTGTTGCGGTCGTAGTTCGCACGTTTCTTGAGGCCAGAATGGTTTCGGTTGTTGCAGGTCTAGCAGCTAGTCAGATTTCGAGGCTCGCCACCAGCGCGGTGCAGCGGCTGACGGCGGCTGATGTCCAGTCGATGACCGCGGCGCAGGTCGCGGGCCTGACCGCGGACCAACTGAATGCGATGCCGTCCTACGCGATCAAGGCGTTCACGTCGCAGCAGATCAGCTCCATTTCCCACTCGACCTTCTCGCAGGTGACCGGCGCTCAATCCGCCAATTTCACGGCCGACCAGGTCAGAAACCTCGCACCGCCCCAGGTGCGTTCGTTTTCAGGTTCGCAGCTCAACAGCCAGGACCAGACCAATCTCAACGTGCTCGACGTCACCCAGCTGACGGCGGCGCAAGTCCGAAGCTTCAATAACACCGCGATCGGCAATTTTTCGGGATCGCAGACCCAGGCATTGATCTCGAGCAATCCCGGTGCGCTGTCGTCGTCGCAGACCGGTGCGCTCTCGTCGGTCCAGATCAACGGTCTCAGCCAGCCCGCGCTGCAATCGATCGACGCAAGTTCGATTTCGAGGACTCAGTTCACCAGCCTGAACGCGACCACGATCGGCAATTTCTCGAACTCGCAAGTGCGCTCGCTGACCACCACTCAGATCAGTCTGTTGACCGCGACGCAAACCAGCGGCCTGTCGGCCGGCGCCGTCAGCTCGCTGTCCACCAGGCAGGTCGGAGCCCTTTCCGCTTCAGGCGTCTCCGGCTTCACGACTTCGGCGCTCGGGGGCCTTTCGAGCGGCCAGATCAACTCGCTTTCGGTCGCAGCACTCAGCGGCCTGTCCACGGTCCAGATCAGCAGCCTTTCACAGGCACAGACCCGGGCGTTGACGTCGGACCAGCTCAACAGTCTCAGCCTGGCCAACCGCACCGCCCTCAATGCTGCCAGTGTCGTCAGCGCTCAGGTGCAGGGGTTGATTGGAGGCGTCTCGCAGTTGACCGCGGCGCAATTCAACGCCCTGACGCAGAGCGACATTGCCTCGGTCACGGATTCGCAGATCGGCGCGCTCAGTGCCTCGACCGTCAGCGGGCTTTCGACCCAGAGCCTGCAAAGGCTTTCGGCGACGCAGACCGCCTCGCTGCTGGCCAACCAGGGCAACAACCTGTCGGTCGCCCAGATTTCGACCTTCTCGACTTCGCAACTGGCGAACACGACCCTGGTCGGCAACGCCAACGGTCTGCAGTTCAACCTGTCGTGGGGCTCGACCGTCGGCGGCGCGCCGGCCGGCTTCCGCAATGCCGCGATTGCGGCCGCTGCCGGGCTGTCGACCGAATTCAACAACCGCGTGGTGCTGAACGTCCAGTTCGACTATGGCCAGGTCGGCGGCCAGGCGCTTGATCCCGGTGCTGCCGCCGAGAGCGGCACCTATTCGACCGGCGTCAGCTATTCGGCGCTGAAGTCGGCGATATCAAGCTATGCCGGCAATTCGTCCATTCAGACCACCGCAGCCGCGAGCCTGTCTCCGAGCAATCCCACCGGCAACGGCACGTTCTCGATCTCGACCGCCGAATCCAAGGCGCTTGGCCTCTCCGGTGCAAGCAATCACCTCGACGGTTTTGTCGGCCTGTCCAGCAGCATTCCGTTCCAGTTCGACCAGACCGCCGTCTCCGGAAAATACGACGCGATCGGCGCCTTCCAGCACGAACTTACCGAGATCATGGGCCGCACCGCATCGGTCGGCGCAGCGGCCGGCACGAACGTCTACACCGCGCTCGATCTCTATCGCTACACCTCGACCAACAACGCCAATCCCGCCGCCGGCACGCCGATCCGCGCACTGTCGCAGCAGAGCGGCAACGTCTCCTACTTCTCGATCGACAGCGGCGCGACCAATCTCGGCGGCTTCAACCAGTCGGTCGGCAGTGCCGCCGACTACGGCGACTTCAACGCCACCACGGGCAGCGACCCGTTCGGCTTCAGCTACACCAACCTGGTTCAGGCCCTGACCGGCAACGACGTCGTGACCATGGCCGCGCTCGGCTGGAATCCGACCGCGCACGGCATCACCCACGCGCAAGCCGCCGCGACCTACGCGCTGGTGTGATCCCACGCACGACTGTCGTCACCCGCCTTGTGCGCAATTGCGCACTGGAGCGGGTGATCCAGTACACCGCGCTGTCACTTTGATCACAACCGTCTCGGAATACTGGATGCCCCGCTTGCCGCCTCCGCTAAAGCTCCGGCGCGCCAATCTTGCGCGCACCCCCGGCGAAGCCTTGGCGGAGACGGGTCGCGCGGCATGACACCGAGTATTGCCTAAGCTGGAAGATATTCGAAGCGTTACGCTTCTACTTCACCGCGCCGAACCGGCTGTCGAACGAGTTCGACGACACGATCGGCGCCGATCCCGCGACCTGGCTCGGTGCTGCGGGGGCGGCGGCTTGGGCCGGCGCATCGGAGACCGACGGCTTCAACGCCGGCTTGGCGGCGGCAACCTTCGGTGCGGCAGGCTTCGGCACCGAAGCCTCCGGGCGCGGCGGCGTTTCGGTGCGCTTGGCTTCGATCACCTTCGGCTTGGCGGGTGCCGGCGGCGGCGCGCTTGCGGTGGTCGCGGTGGTATCCGCGGCGCCGCCGATGCCGACCTTGCGCGCAAGGTTGGAGAAGAAGCCGTCATTCTGTGCGTTCGGTGCGGCGTTCGCGACCCGCGTCGGGCCGGCGGTCGGCGCCGGCGCAGCCGCCAGCTTCGGCTCTTCCGGCGGACCCTGCAGCAGGCCGTCGGAGGGCGCGCGCGGCGGATTGACGTGCGACGGAATGGTGCCGGGCGCGCGCGACATTGCCAGCACCGACAGACCCTGGCTGTCGCCGCCTTCGGACAGGCCGGTGTTTCCTTCCGGCACGCGGGCGGCGAACACCTTGTTCATGCCGCCGTCGATGCCGGTGTTCATCCGCGCCACCGGCGTACCCCTGGCAACCAGGCGGGCGGTTTCGGCAAGCTCGGTCGCCTGCTTCTCGCGCACGGCGTCGGCGACTTCTTCCGGGATCGCGTAGGCCGGACACTTGGCGGAGGCTTCGAACACCGGATCACGCGTGGCGTTCGGCGCGCGGATCGCATCGAACACGTATTTCTTTTCGCAGAAGTCGACCTTCGGCTCCTGCTTCGTCACCTCGAAATGATCGTAGCCTTCCTTGATCATTTTCCAGAACGGCATGTTCGGATTGTTGCGGTGCCTCGCCATGTTGACCGGCGTCATGTGGAATGGATAGGCCTGCAACTGGAACGATTTCTGGCCGCCGAAGAACGACTCGCGTCCGAGCGAATAGATTTCCGCGATCTGCTCGTCGGTCATCGCGTAGCAGCCGCGCGAGGAGCAATCGCCGTGCACCATCAACTGCGAACCGGAGCGTCCGAGCGCGCGGTCGAACGCGTTGGGGTAGCCGGTGTTGAATGAGAGGTAGTAGGCCGACTGCGGATTCATCTGCGCCGGCGAAATATTGTAGAAGCCTTCCGGCGCCTGGCGGTCGCCTTCGCGGACCTTGGGTCCGAGGTCGCCGGACCAGCGGCAGATCGGATAGGTCTTCAGCAGCGCGAAGCGGCCGGAGCGATCCTGCTTCCAGACCTCGAGTTCGGCTTCCTGCTTGAACAGGCGGACCAGAATCGGTGAATTCAGGTCCATGTCCTTTTCGACCATGGCCTGGATCAGCTTCGGCGGCACCGGCTGGTTGGCCTTGGCGTTGGTGGCCAGCGAAATCTGGTCGCTGTCACAGCCGGCCATCAGCACACCGGTACCCGCAAGGGCGACCGACGTGACAAGCGCGCGAACCAGCGAGCGATAATTCAAAGGCCAAGCTCCACACCCATCGGGCAATTTTTGCACCCCAACCACAGCGTCATGCCCTGAAGCCGATGTATAAAATCTTACCCTTTGGGCCATTTGGTCGCAACCTGAACAGCCGGTTCCACGGCCCACATGGTCAACAGAGCCTAAAGAACCGCTACGGGCTGAATTGTGCCCGAAATCAATGATTTGACAAAAAATGGGCGGTTTTGAGGGCGGCCACGGCGTTTTCGAGCGAAGTAGCCCCAGTTTGCGTTAAAAAACGCGTCAAACGAAGGGATTTCAGCCCAGTTTGCGGCCGATATCGAGGAATTTTTGCCGGCGCTGCTGGCGGATGCCTGATGCATCGAAGTTGCGGAGCTCATCAAAAGCTTGTGCGATGGCCTCGCCGGTGGCGGCGATCATGGCGGCCGAATCACGGTGGGCACCGCCTGAGGGCTCCTTCAGGATGCGGTCGATGACGCCGAATCGCAGCATGTCCTGCGCGGTGATCTTCATGCTGTTGGCGGCTTCCTGGGCCTTGGTGCCGTCGCGCCACAGGATCGAGGACGCCGCCTCCGGCGAGATCACGCTGTAGATTGCGTGCTCCATCATCAGCACCTTGTTGGCGGTGGTGATGGCGATGGCGCCGCCCGACATGCCTTCGCCGGTGATGATCGCGACATTGGGGACGCCGAGCGCCAGGCAGGCGTCAGTCGAGCGCGCGATCGCTTCGGCCTGGCCGCGTTCCTCGGCGCCGATGCCGGGATAGGCGCCGGCCGAATCGACGATCGACAGCACCGGCAGGCCGAACCGGTCGGCCATTTCCATCAGCCGCACCGCCTTGCGATAGCCTTCGGGGCGGGCCATGCCGAAATTGTGCTTGATGCGGCCTTCGGTGGTGGCGCCCTTTTCCTGGCCGATCACGCAGATCGGCTCGCCGCGGAAGCGGCCGAAGCCGCCCATCAGCGCCTCGTCCTCGCCGAACTTGCGGTCGCCCGCCATCGGCGTGAATTCAGAGATCAACGCATTGACGAAATCGCTGAAGTGCGGCCGCTGCGGATGCCGCGCCACCAGCGTCTTCTGCCATGGCGTCAGGTTGGCGTAGAGGTCGGCCAGCGCCTGCGACGCCTTGTCCTCGATCCGCGATATCTCATCGCCGATGTCGCTGCCGGTCGCGGCGAGCGCACGCAACTCGTCGACCTTGGCCTCGAGTTCGGCGACGGGTTTTTCGAAGTCGAGATAGCTGCGCATTTGATCCGGCATCACATCAATATAGGGAACAACGCGACAGGACGCGAAGCGGTTTCGGATCGTCCCTGGAAAGCACGCATCTTCAATGATTTAGCGTGGATTCCGATGGCGGGGAGCTTGATCGCGAAACGCACGCCGAGCACGGCCGCGGGCGGGAAACGGCTGTTTCGGGGGAGATGGCGCGGAAGTCAAGGCCATAGGGTTTTCGCGCGGTGGCTGCCGCTCCGATGAACAAGACCTGTCAGGAATTACCGACGAACTCTACTTGTCCGCCAGCGGATGCAGGTCGCGCACCAGGCTCTTCAGGCGTTCTTCGACCACATGGGTATAGATCTGCGTGGTCGAGATATCGGTGTGACCGAGCAGCGTCTGCACGATGCGCAGGTCGGCGCCGTTGTGCAGCAGGTGACTGGCAAAGGCGTGGCGCAGCACGTGCGGAGACACCAGCCGTGGCGCGAGGCCGGAGGCCGCCGCCAATTCCTTCAGGTCGCGCGCAAAATGCTGACGGGTCAGATGGCCGCTTTCGCCGAAGGAGGGAAACAGCCATTTCGAGGCTGGCGCGCTTTTGTTCTTCTCCGGCCTCAGCGCCGTCAACGCGGCGAGATAGTCGGCCATCGCCTGCCGCGAGGCGTCATTCAGCGGCACCAGCCGCTCCTTGTTGCCCTTGCCTCTCACCACGATCATGCGGGCATCGCGGCGCGAGGCCGACAACGGCAGCGCCACCAGTTCCGAAACGCGCAGGCCGGTGGCGTACAGCACTTCCAGCAGGCAATGCAGCCGCAGCGCGCGCAGCCGCTGCTGCGGCGAGGCATCCTGCTCCGTCAATTCCCTGGACCGCGTCAGCATGCGGTCGACATCCGCGATCGACAGCACCTTGGGCAGACCGCGGCCGCGTTTTGGACCGGACAGGATCGCCGCCGGATCGTCGCTGCGGATGCGCTCGTTGAGCAGGAAACGATATAGATGCCGCATCGCCGACAGCCGGCGTGCCACGCTGGAGGATTTGAAGCCCCTGACGTCGAGATCGGCGAGGTAGTTCCGCAACGCTTCGGTGTCCGCACCGGCAAAATTCTGGCTGCTGCGGCCCAGGAATTCGGAAAAATCGGTCAGGTCGCGGCGGTAAGCGTCGAGCGTATTGTCGCCGGCCCCCTGTTCGGCGGCGAGCATGTCGAGGAAAAGGTTGGTCAGTTTTGCGTCGGAGGGCCTGGATGAGGTCTTGGATGGGTTCCGCATCGTCAGACCATAGCGCCTATTTCTTGAGGAACTTGTCCGAAGGAATAGTGACGGTCATCTCGCGCGGCTTGGGGTTGACGAGATTGGCCAGCGCGAAGATCGCGCCATAGATCACACCGGCGATCACGCCGACGACCGTCAGAAAGCGGAAAAGGCTAGGCATATTGAGGGCTCAGGCCGCGAAATTACCATTGAAATCATCCAACATGTTCCCTGCCGCCTTGCAAGAGTCTCTGGCATGG
>Ga0209023_10003717_pt1 | contig 17919 bp, 21 predicted proteins | sample LakOneMetagenome_FD_187468 | JGI IMG/M metagenome (GOLD analysis project Ga0209023, IMG submission 187468) | Freshwater and sediment microbial communities from Lake Erie, Canada (SPAdes) (version 2) | ecosystem: Environmental > Aquatic > Freshwater > Lentic | place: Lake Erie, Canada... | reverse complement strand
TGTAGGTGGTCAGAAGGTCAAGCTGCATCTGGTCGGGCGAGCGCAGGCCCTTCACCATCCCGACGACGACCGGAAAGAACGACAGATAGGCCGAGATGATCGCCTTGGGCAGCAGCCCGGTGATCCCCTGGCTGGCCAGGACGACGATCACCATGGGCGCGATGGCCAGGATCGGGATCGTCTGGCTGGCAATGGCCCAGGGCATCACCGACAGGTCCATCGCCCGGTTGTGGATGATGCCGACCGCCAGCAGTATCCCAAGGACCGTGCCGATCAGGAAGCCGACGAGCGTCGCCTTCAGCGTCTGCCAGCCGTGATAGACAAGGCTCTTCTTCGAGGTGACCGCCTGCCCCGCGAGCCCGTCCCAAAGCCCCTTGGCCACCTGATGCGGCGCGGGCAGGACGGGGCGGTCCTGCGACCAGGCATCGCGAATGACCTCGCTGGCCGTGACGGTAGTTCCCGCGCGGGCCGCCTGGTCATAGGTCCAGGCCCGGTTCATCAGGACCGACGCGCCATACCAGAGGACGACGATGGCCAGAAGGACGGTCAGGATGGGGGCGAGGGTCTTCATGCCCGCCCCCCCTGCACCCAGGTCAGGCGCACGTCGGGAAGGCTCTCCTCGTTCTCGCCCTCGGTGCGGCCGTCCTCGCCAAACCCATGACGGGCATAGAAGCGGCGCGCGCCTTCGTTGGCCTCGAACGTCCAGAGCCCGAGCCGGTCAGACCGCGCCTGGGCATCCCGAAGAAGGAGGCTGCCGATCCCCTGCCCCGGCCGGGCCGCGTTAAGCGACGTGGCCTCGCGCATGACGGGGTCGAGTGGCAGGAAGCCTTGCACGCCCAGCGCGTCCTCGGCCACGGTGACGCGGCGGTGGGCAAGCACCCCGCCATAATAGGTCGCGCGACTGTCCTCTCGACTGCGCAGGCGCGGCATCCGGTCGGTCGCCTGGATCCAGTCGGCAAGGATCGTGGCGCAGGCGGTCGCGTCGGCGGGTGTTCCGGGGCGGAGCGTCACCTCAGACCTCATCGCCATGCCCTGCCCTCAACCCCTCGCGCACCCGGTGGGCGATCTCGATGAACGCGCGGCTGTCGCGGATGTCGAGCGGGCGCTCTTTCGGCAGGGGGCTGTCGATGACGTCGGTGATCCGGCCGGGGCGCGGGCTCATCACCACGATCTTCGTGGACAGGTAAACCGCTTCCGGGATCGAGTGGGTGACGAAGCCGATGGTCTTGCCGGTCCGGGCCCAGAGCTTCAGCAGCTCTTCGTTCAGCCGGTCGCGCACGATCTCGTCCAAGGCCCCGAAAGGTTCGTCCATCAGCAGGATGTCGGCGTCGAACGCGAGCGCCCGCGCAATCGAGGCGCGCTGCTGCATGCCGCCAGAGAGTTGCCAGGGAAACTTGGCGCCGAAGCCCTTCAGGTCCACCAGGTCCAGGACCCGCTCGGCCCGCGCCACCTGCTCGGCCTTGTCGAAGCCCATGATTTCCAGGGGCAGCCGGATGTTGCCCGCGATGGTGCGCCAGGGGTAGAGCCCCGCCGCCTGGAAGACATAGCCGTAAGCCCGCTTTTGCCGCGCCTCGTCCGGGGTCACGCCGTTCACGGTCAGCGTACCGTCCGTCGGGCGTTCCAAGGCCGCGATACAGCGCAGGAAGGTCGTCTTGCCGCAGCCCGACGGGCCGATGAAGCTGACGAACTCACCCTTGCTGATCGAGAGGTTCACGTCCTTCAGCGCATGGACCGGGCCATCCGAAGTCTCGAACGTCAGGTTGAGGCTGCGCGCCTCGATCACGGGGGGGGCGCCACCAATCGTATCGCTCATTTGCGCTCACCCGACTTCGTATTCCCTGTTGATCGCAAGAATGAATTGAACCTGGCTAGAGCCGCCTCGATGGTTTTCAGATCATGCCCCGCAATCGCCCTCAGTTCGTCGAAGTATTGGTGGGGATAGCCCGACAGATTGTTCATTGCACTATTGGCGGTCACATAGGTATCGCGGCCCAGAGGCCGGGGCCAGTCGGCCAGTTGGCGACGCGCTTCGTCACGGCTGACGCCCATCACAGTGTCAAACTCGTCATCGTCTATGAACGGCCCCTCTACGATCGCCTGAATCCAATCCTTCGCCACGGTGTAGTCGGTGGTGGAAATCGCCATCACACCCCCGTCGCCGGTATCCCCGACCGCTGCACCGGGCGCGGCGCGGTCAGTTCCTTCCACGCCGACAGCGCCCGGTTCACCGTCCCGTTCGGCTCTCGCTTGACGAACTGGCCGTGGCCTTCGCGCGTCTCGACCTTGCCGTCGTTCACCGCGACCTGGCCGCGGGTCAGCGTGTAGCGCGGCAGGCCCTTGACCGTCTTGCCCTCGAACACATTGTAGTCGATGGCCGACTGCTGGCTCTTGGCGCTGATCGTCTTGGTCTTTTCCGGGTCCCAGACCACCAGGTCCGCGTCCGCGCCGACCATGACGGCGCCCTTCCGGGGATAGCAGTTCAGGATCTTGGCGATGTTGGTCGAGGTGACGGCGACGAATTCGTTCGGCGTAAGCCGCCCGGTATTGACCCCGGCCGTCCAGAGCATCGGCATCCGGTCCTCCAGCCCCCCCGTCCCGTTCGGGATCTTGGTGAAATCGCCGACGCCGAAGCGCTTCTGGTCGGTGGTGAAGCTGCAATGGTCGGTCGCCACGACCGACAGCGAGCCGGACGCAAGCCCCGCCCAAAGGCTGTCCTGATGGCGCTTGTCGCGGAAGGGGGGCGACATGACGCGGCGGGCGGCATGGTCCCAGTCCTTGTTGAAATACTCGCTCTCATCCAGCGTCAGGTGCTGGATCAAGGGTTCGCCCCAGACGCGCTTGCCCTGCTGGCGGGCGCGGCGGATCGCCTCGTGCGCGTCCTCGCACGAGGTATGGACGACATAAAGCGGCACGCCCGCCATGTCGGCGATCATGATGGCGCGGTTCGTCGCCTCGCCCTCGACCTGCGGGGGGCGCGAATAGGCATGCGCCTCGGGGCCGGTGTTGCCCTCTTCCAGCAGCTTGCGGCTGAGTTCCGCGACCACATCGCCGTTCTCGGCATGAACGAGCGCAATGGCCCCCAGATCGGCGCAGCGGCGGAACGAGGCGAACAGCTCGTCGTCGTTCACCATCAGCGCGCCCTTGTAGGCCATGAAATGCTTGAAGGTGGTGATGCCCTGATCCTTCACCACGGCTTCCATGTCGTTGAAAACCTTCTCTCCCCACCAGGTCACGGCCATGTGGAAGGAATAGTCGCAGTTCGCGCGGCCCGACTTGTTGTGCCACATCTGAAGGCCGTCGATCAGCCCCTGCCCCGGCGCCGGCAGGACGAAATCGACGACCATGGTGGTCCCGCCCGACAGGGCCGCGCGGGTGCCGGTCTCAAAATCGTCCTTGGAATAGGTGCCCATGAACGGCATTTCCAGGTGCGTATGCGGGTCGATGCCACCGGGCATGACATAGCAGCCGGTGGCATCAAGAATGCGGTCGCCTTTGAGGCCGGGCCCGATCTCGGTGATCTTGCCGCCCTCGACGCGCACATCCGCCTTGTAGCTCAGGTCAGCCGTGACGATGGTGCCGTTCTTGATGATGGTGGTGGTCATTTACAGTACTCCTTTAGGACTTGTCCTGCATTACTAAGATCGCAAATCCAACCACACCAAACGGAGCTGTTATCCAGCTATTCAAGGCTTCGGAAATCAAAAAATTAAGCCCCTTGAATTCGGTCTCCCACAAGTTTGCTCCCTCTGGGACACCGAAATACCAATACCAATCATAGTTGTGCCACACCGCGTCTCTCAGCCAGCCTACTAATTCGATAATGCCTTGGACGCCTACGCTGATTACACCAAACCCCGCGGCCACGAGCAGAACGACATGAAAGAATGTTCCAATTGCATCCGAAATAAATTCAGGCAGCTCACGCCTGCCGTGCGCTTCCTTGGCCCTTTGAAGCCAAGTTCGATCGGCTTGCTCACCCCTCACCCCACCACCTCCGCCGTCTCCGACACCGCATGGAACAGCACATCCGCCTTGTAGCTCAGGTCGGCCGTGACGATGGTGCCGTTCTTGATGATGGTGGACATGGGCAATCTCCGCGATGGCAGGAAGTGGGCCGCAGGGCGGGCGATCAGCGCTCACGCTCGTCGCTGCGGCTGACGTAGATCAGGACGATCCCGATGCAGACGATGAAGCGGAAGGCGGCTTCCTGGCCGTTCCAGGTCGGCGACTGCCACATCAGGAACCATTCGGCGCCGACGGTCATGAAGCCGGTGAACCACAGGACGAACCCGAGCGTCAGGCCCAGGATCGCCAGCCCCTTGGCCTCGTCAAAGACGATCGCCGGGCGGCGGCGGACGCGGAAAAGGGCGACGGCGCCCGCAAGGCACAGGATGCCGGTCCCGAGCTCGGCCGCGATGATCATCCAGTAGCCGACCGCCTGAACCGTCGGGTTGGTGATCGCGCGGCCCATCAGCGAATTGCCGGGGAAGGTCGTGTCCATCGACATGACATGCTGCACGAACATCCAGTTCGAATTGTAGTCCGCGATGTTGTTCCAGCCGACCAGCAGGGCGAAAAGCCCGACCACCGTCACCAGCACGATCTTGGAAAAGCGTTGCACGTCCATGATGGCCTCCGTTGATGAAGTTTTAACTTGCGACCCCTGCCGTCTCGACGACCGCGTGGAACAGCACATCGGCGCCCCGCGCGGCCCAGTCGGGCGTGATGTCCTCGGCCTCGTTGTGGCTCAGCCCGTCGACGCAGGGGCACATGATCATGACCGTGGGCGCCACGCGGTTGATCCAGCAGGCGTCGTGCCCCGCGCCAGAGATGATGTCCATGTGGCTGAGGCCCAGCCGTTCGGCCGTGCCCCGCACGCGGGCGACGAGCGTCGGATCGAAGGTCACCGGGTCGAAATGGCCGACGGCCTCGATTGCGATGCCAAGGCCCAGATCGGCCGCGACGGCCTGGGCCGCAGCCTCGACCTTGGCGCGCATGCTGTCCAGCTTGGCCTGGTCCGGGCTGCGGATGTCGACGGTGAAGACCACCGTCCCCGGCAGCACGTTGCGGCTGTTGGGTAAGACCTTGATCTGCCCCACCCCCCCGACCGCGCCCGGCTGGTGGGCCATCGCGATCTCCTGCACCTTTTCCAGGATGCGGCCGAGCCCGAGGCTCGCGTTGACGCGCATCGCCATGGGGGTCGAGCCGGTGTGGGCCTCTTTCCCGGTCAGGGTAATCTCCAGCCACCAGAGGCCCTGGCCATGGGTCACGACACCGATCTCGCGCCCTTCGGCTTCCAGGATCGGGCCCTGTTCTATGTGATATTCGAACATCGCATGGATCTTGCGGTCGCCGACCTTTTCGGTGCCGACCCAGCCGATCCGCTTCAGCTCGTCGCCGAAGGTCTTGCCGTCCAGGTCGGTGCGGCCATAGGCGTAGTCCTGACTGTGGATGCCGGCAAAGACGCCCGAGGCCAGCATCGCCGGCGCAAAGCGTGCGCCCTCTTCGTTGGTCCAGTTGGTGACCACGATCGGGTGGCGCGTCCTGATGCCCTGGTCGTTCAGCGTGCGGATGACCTCGAGTCCCGCAAGGACGCCCAGAACGCCGTCGAACTTGCCGCCGGTCGGCTGGGTATCGAGGTGGCTGCCGATATAGACCGGCGCCGCGTCCGGGTCGGTGCCCGCGCGGGTCGCGAACATGTTGCCCATCGTGTCGGCGCCCATGGCCATCCCCGCCGCCTCGCACCAGGCTCGGAAGAGCGCGCGGCCCTCGGCATCGGCGTCGGTCAGGGTCTGGCGATTGTTTCCGCCCGCGACACCGGGGCCGATCCGGGCCATGTCCATCAGGCTGTCCCACAGGCGCGCGGAATTGATCCGGACATTGGTCCCGATGGCGGTCATGGCTTCCTCCGTGCTGCGGGCGCCGGTCTTTTCGGGGGTCTTCGCGCCCCTTGCGGCGACTCGCTTCCTGACCGTATGGTCAGACTTAGACCACCACAACCTGACCATACGGTCAACGAGTTTCTCTGCCCCGCCCCGCCCGGCAAGGTCCCCCAAAGGTGCCATGAGCGAGCCCGTCCGCCTGTCCAAACGCACCGCGATCCGCCAGGAAAACAAGGCCCGCATCCTTGCCGCCGCAGAGAAGGTCTTTGCCGAGGCGGGCTTCGGCGGCGCGACCATGCAGCTCATCGCCGACATGGCCGGCCTGCCCAAGGCCAACCTGCATTACTATTTCGCAACGAAAGAGGACCTTTATCGCGAGGTGGTGGAAAAGATCTTCAACGACTGGCTTCGCGCCGCCGACAGCTTCGACCATGCGCCGGGTCCAGTCGAAGGGATCGGCGCCTATGTCGACGCCAAGATGGACATCTCGCGCCACCACCCCGACGGCTCCAAGGTCTGGGCGTCCGAGGTGATGCACGGCGCGCCGGTCATTCAGGACTATCTGGAAACAACGCTCAGGGACTGGACCGCCGGCCGCGTCGCCGTCATCGAACGCTGGATCGCCGAGGGCAAGATGGCCCCGGTCGACCCGCGCCACCTTCTCTACATGCTCTGGGCCACGACCCAGCACTATGCCGACTTCGGCCACCAGATCGAGACGCTGAACGGCGGGAAGGCGTTGAGCGACCGGCAGTGGAAGGAGGCGAAGGAGAGCGTGAAGGGGATCATTCTCAGGGGGATCGGGGCGGGATAGATCAGTCAACTCTCCGAGCGAACACCGATGATAGGGAGTAGGAATTGGAAGCCCAAAACAACGAGATGGATGTATTCCGTGAAGGCTATAGTATTGGATACGATGGCGCGCACCACAAGATCGAGAATCGGCATTACAGACAAAGCCCATTTTGGTTAGGATTCCTCTTGGGAAAGACATCCAAGCCATTGAGGAAGATTCACGAATTGGAGATGACGGCACAGGGATTGCTGGCGGCTTCACTTGTTCTGATCTTAATGAGCCTATTTGAACTCACACTGTGGGGCTACATGCATTTTCTTCTAATCTTTGCGTGCGGCGCAATATCATGTGGGTTAGCCGTCCATTTGAGAAAATATGTGCGGCAGGTTAAATCCGAGGCAGAAGCGTTCAAGAGCAGCGCACTGTTGAACGAAATGGACGGCGTCCTCTTGTCAACCACCGAAAAGCTTCTTAAACATGCGCTGGGTGATAGACAAACAATCAACAGGGCAGTACTGTTCGGCACACCATATCTGTATTGGCGCATGAAGTGGAAGTTGTGGTTGATATCTGTTACGGTTCCGATCTATTATTCTCTTTCAATCGTACATTCAAATATTAATGGTGAGAATGGATGGTATAACTATCTCGGGACAAATATATTGGGATGGTAAAGCCCTACAAACCGTAGGCCGGAGTTCGCCCCGACAATCCGTAACCGATGGCGGGGTGCGTCGCACCCTTCTCATCGCCCACACCGTTGCGCGCCGCCCCGCCGGATTTCGGCGATATGACGAAATCGGGCCGCGCCATCCGGCTCGCGCCTACGAATTCATTGCGCACCCCCCTTCACCAGCCCCGCCACCTTCCCCGGCAAATCCATGCGGCTGTGGATGAAGTCGAGCACCACGATTTCCGTGTCCGTTTCAACAAACACCACAAAATGCTGGCCGGCCCGGACAAAGCGATAGTCCTCCGGCACCTCGCCAACGACAAGCGCCCGGCAACTGTGGCTGGACGCGTGACCTTCGGCTACCGCCTCGCACCGCTCGATAAGCATGGCGAGATATTGTACGGCCTGCCCCCGGCCAAATGCCTCCTCGGTCCAGCGGCCGATGTCGCGGAAGGCCGCTTTCGCCCGCCGGCCCAGACGAACGGTCTTGGTGTTCATTCGGCCGCGTCGGCCTTGCCGGAAAACTCCGCGATGATGCCGCGCATCACATCAAGCCCATCGCCTTCGGCGATCTCGCCCCGGCGGTACTCCTCGAGTCCGAGATGCAGACGGGCGCGCAGCGCCGCAAGTTCCTCCTCCTCGCGCTCCAATCGCGCCAGCCCCGCCCTCAGCACCTCACTGGCGTTCTGATAACGGCCCGAGGCGACCAACCCATCGATCAGGTCGGACTGGTGGTCCGTTATGACGACATTGCGGGTGGGCATGGCGGTATCCTCCAGACTGCTGGCATAATATGCCATACCCCCGCCCTCACTTCAACTCGACCTCGACAAAGCTCATCGGCCCCGCACCCGCATTGACCACGTTGTGCTCCACCCCCTCGCTCCGCCGATAGGCGGTCCCGGCGGGCACCAGCACCTGCCGCGAGCCGCCGCCCGGCTCCTCCAGCAGCATCTCGCAATCGGTGAGCGTGGTGATCACATAGTCGAACCCGTGCCGGTGCCAGCCGGTTTCCGCGCCGGGCGCGAAGTCGAAGCGGGTGACGCGCAGCCGGGCGTCGTCGATCACCTGGGTGGCGGTGCAGGCGGGGCGCATGGCGGCTCCTTTGTCGGCAACCCTTTGAAGGAGAAGGCCGGGGTCGCCCCCGGCCTTGCCTGTCATTCGAGCGTGTCGAGCACGTCCTTGAGCGTCCCGACCAGCTGGTCGATCTGCCCTTTCGAGATGATGAGCGGGGGCGACATGGCGATGATGTCGCCCGTGGTGCGGATCAGGATGCCCTTGTCATAGGCCTTCAGGAAGGCGTTGAAGGCGCGCTTCGTCGGCTCGCCCGCGATCGGCTCCAGCTCCACGGCGCCGATCAGGCCCATGTTGCGGATGTCGATCACGTTGCGGGTGCCCTTCAGCGAATGAAGCGCGCTTTCCCAGTAGGGCGCGAGTTCCGCGGCGCGCTCGAAAAGCCCCTCGTCCTTGTAGGTGTCGAGCGTGCCGATCCCGGCGGCCGAGGCGACGGGGTTGCCGGAATAGGTGTAGCCATGGAAGAGCTCGATCGCATGGTCCGGGCCCGACATGAAGGCGTCGTGGATCTCGGCCGTGGTCAGGACCGCGCCCATCGGAATGACGCCGTTCGTCAGGCCCTTGGCCGTCGTCATCATGTCCGGCAGGACGTTGAAATGCTGGGCGGCGAAGGCGGACCCCAGGCGGCCGAAGCCCGTGATGACTTCATCAAAAATCAGAAGAATGCCGTGCTTCTTCGTGATTGCCCTCAGTTTTTCCAGATAACCCTTGGGCGGGAGAAGGACGCCGGTCGACCCCGCCATCGGCTCGACGATCACGGCGGCGATGGTCTCGGCGCCATGCAGCGCTACCAGACGCTCCAGGTCGTCGGCCAGGTTCGCGCCATGTTCGGGCTGGCCCTTGCTGAAGAAGTTCTCTTTCATGTGGGTGTGCGGCAGGTGGTCGACCCCGCCGAGCGCCGTGCCGAAGAACCGCCGGTTGTTGACGATGCCGCCGACCGAGATTCCGCCGAAGCCCACGCCGTGATAGCCGCGCTCGCGCCCGATGAGCCGGGTCCGCGAGGCTTCGCCCCGGACGCGGTGATAGGCGAGCGCGATCTTCAGCGCGGTATCGACCGACTCGGAACCCGAGTTGGTGAAGAAGGCATGTTCGATCCCCTTGGGCGCGATCTCGATCAGGCGGTTGGCAAGCTCGAACGCGACCGGGTGGCCCATCTGGAAGGCCGGCGCATAGTCAAGCTCGGCCGCCTGTTTCTGGATCGCCTCGGTGATCTTCGGGCGGCAATGGCCGGCGTTGCAGCACCAGAGGCCCGCCGTCCCGTCCAGCACCTGCCGCCCGTCGGCGGTCGTGTAATGCATGTCCTTGGCCGCGACGAACATGCGCGGCGTCTTCTTGAACTGCCGGTTCGCGGTGAAGGGCATCCAGAAGGCGTTGAGGTCGTTCGGGGCAGGTTTGCGGTCGAGCGCCATGGGGACTCCGGGGGGTTCGGGCCGCCCGCCGGCAAGACCGGGCGAAGCGGCAGGGGAGGATTGCCGCAAGGCGGCGTGGGACTATTGCCGCCGATTCTATCAGAATGCGTCCCTTGCGGGAAGCAGAACAATAAGGATCACATAGCGATTGGCGTCGTATTGCTAAATATTTTTGCCGCACGGCGCCGCAGGCCGGCCTGTCACAGCAGCCACCTGCGCCTCCGCACCGCTGCGCGGACCCGCGCGAGGTTGAACAGGGGGCCGGGGCTGCTATCCTTGCCCTCCGACCGCCCAAGTGAAAGAGCCGACGTGTCCCCGCCCCCTGCCCCTGCCCGCAAGACGCCGCGCGACGGCGCGCGCGCACCGACGCGCATCCAGACGCGCATCCAGGCGCGGAACCGGCAGGCGATCCTTGACGCAGCACTCGCGGTCTTTTCGGCGCAGGGCTTCCGGGGCGCGACGCTCGACCAGATCGCGACCGAGGCGGGCCTGTCGAAGCCGAACCTGCTTTACTACTTCCCCTCGAAAGAGGCCGTGCATGGCGAGCTGCTCGACCGGCTTCTGGACAACTGGCTCGACCCCCTGCGCGCGCTCGACCCCGAGGGCGAGCCGGTGGCCGAGATCCTGGCCTATGTCCGCCGCAAGCTGGACCTCGCCCGCGATTACCCCCGCGAAAGCCGCCTGTTCGCCAACGAGATCCTGCAGGGCGCGCCGCGCATCATGGGGGCGCTGACGGGCGAGCTGAAGGCGCTGGTCGACGAAAAGGCCGCCGTCATCGCGCGCTGGCAGGCCGAGGGGCGCCTGCAGCCGATGCCGCCCCAGCACCTGATCTTTTCGGTCTGGGCCCTGACCCAGCATTACGCCGACTTCGACGTGCAGGTCCGCGCGGTCCTGGGCGAGGGCCATGACCCCTGGGCCGAGGCGCAGGGCTTCCTCGAGGGGCTATTCGCGCGGCTTCTGAGGGTCTGAGGCGATCGCCGCCCTCCGGGTGGCAGAGGCAAGTGACCCTGCCATGCGAAGGCTTCGTCTTTTGTCCCGGCCGATGGCCCAAAGACCATCGGCCAGCGCCCGCCCCGCCCATGGCGGGCACTTCCGCGCCCACCGAGGCAGACGCCGGCCTTTGGTGGCCTGTGACACAGGCGGCCCAGCGGCATCGTTTCGCAGCGTGCGGGGGAAAAGCGGAGCGTTTCCTGATCCCGCCCGGCCCGCCCGGCCCCGTCCCTCCCCAAACGAAAAACGCGGCCCCCGAAGGGACCGCGCCACAGGCCCGACAGGCCCGAATATCAGCGCTTCGAGAACTGGAAGCTGCGGCGGGCCTTGGCCTTGCCGTACTTCTTGCGCTCGACCACGCGGCTGTCGCGGGTCAGGAAGCCGGCGGCCTTCAGCGCGGCGCGCAGGCCCGGTTCGTAAAGCTGCAGCGCCTTCGAGATGCCGTGCTTGACCGCACCGGCCTGGCCCGAAAGCCCGCCGCCCGCGACCGTCGCATAGACGTCGAACTGGCCTTCCACATTGGTGATCTGGAAGGGCTGGCGCAGGATCATCTGCAGCACCGGACGCGCGAAGTAGGCGTCCATGTCCTTGCCGTTCACCGTGACCTTGCCCTTGCCGGGCTTGATCCAGACGCGGGCGACCGCGTCCTTGCGCTTGCCGGTGGCGTAGGAACGGCCATGCTCGTCACGCTCGGGCGAACGGGGGGCGGCAGCGGCGACAGCCGCCGCCGGGGCGGCCGAGACGACCGACTTCAGATCGTCGAGGGATTTGATTTCGTCGGCCATGATCACGCGCTCCGGGTGTTCTTCGGGTTCATCGACTTGACGTCGAGGACTTCGGGGTTCTGCGCCTCGTGCGGGTGCGCGGCACCGGCATAGACGCGCAGGTGCGTCATCTGCTGGCGGCCAAGCCGGTTGCGCGTGATCATGCGCTCGACGGCCTTGATGACCACGCGCTCGGGGTGGGCGCTTTCCAGGACCTGCTCGGCCGTGCGGAACTTGATGCCGCCCGGATGGCCGGTGTGCCAGTAGTAGCGCTTGTCGGCGCGCTTGTTGCCGGTCATCTGCACCTTGTCGGCGTTGATGATGATCACGTTGTCGCCCATGTCCATGTGCGGCGTGAAGGTCGGCTTGTGCTTGCCGCGCAGGCGGCTGGCGACGATCGTGGCGAGACGGCCGAGAACGACGCCTTCAGCGTCGATCAGCAGCCACTTCTTCTCGATCTCCGCCGGTTTTGCGGTGTAGGTCGTCATCGGATCGGCCCTTCGGGTTGGTGGTCTTGGAACGCCCCTTGGGGCATCCCGGATCGGATGGGGGCTTTTCCGGTATCTCGCGGCGAAGGTCAAGAGGGATGCGGAAGATAATTGCACGCCTTTTCAGTGGCTTGCAAATGGGGTTTCTATTTACCCCATATTTTTGCCCCACACGCGCAACGCTGCGCCCCACCAGACGGCAAAGGCAGAGGCTTTCGATGGGCGACCCCCTGGTCCTTGAGACGCGCGACGGCCCGGTCCTGCGGCTGACGCTCAATGATCCCGCGCGGCTGAATGCCCTGTCCGCTGCCCTGATCGCGGCGCTCGATGCGGCGCTGTCCCGGGCCGGTCAGGATGCGGGCGTCCGGGTCGTGATCCTGTCTGCCGCCGGCCGGGTCTTTTCGGCCGGGCACGACCTGGCCGAGCTTCAGGCCGACGGGCCCGCGCTGACCAGACTTTTCGAGGCCTGCGGAACCCTCATGGCGCGGATCGCCGCCCTGCCCCAACCCGTCGTGGCCGAGGTTCAGGGCGTGGCGACCGCCGCCGGCTGCCAGCTGGTCGCGACCTGCGATCTGGCCATTGCCTCCGACAAGGCGCGCTTCGGCGTGAACGGCATCAACCTCGGGCTTTTCTGCACCACGCCCGCCGTGGCGCTGACGCAGGTGGTGGCGCCCAAGGTCGCGTTCGAGATGCTGGCGACCGGCGCCTTCATCCCGGCCGCGCGGGCGCTCGAGATCGGCCTGATAAACCGCACCGTCCCGCCCGAGGCGCTGACCGCCGAGGTTCAGGCCCTGGCGGAGGTGCTGGCCGCCAAGGACCCCGCAGCGCTCGCCATGGGCAAGCGGGCGGTGCGCGCCATGGCCGGGCTGCCGGTCGCGGACGCCTATCGGCTGGCCATCCCGGTGATGGTGGAAAACGCGCTGCGCCCCGACACGCAGGGCGGCATCGCGGCCTTCCTCACCAGATCGGCCGCGCCCGGCGCATGAAGGTCCAGACGATCGCCGCCGCCGTCATGGTGCCCAGCAGCGCCCAGATCACGAGGTCGGTCCCGCCATGGCCCAGGAGCCAGGCCCCGATGACCGGCGCCCCGGCCGAGGCGAGGATCGGCCCGACCGCAACCGCGCCAGAGATGGCCCCGAACCCCTCGCGCCCGAGGTAGGTGGCGATCAGGACAGGGCGCAGGATCGACATGATGCCGATCCCCGCGCCGTGGCAGACGGCAGCCAGGAACACCGCCGACGGCGCGAAACCGGCCAGCCAGAGCGACAGCGCCGCACCCGCCATCCCGGCAATCGCGCCATAGGTCGCGGCGCGATTGTCGATCCGCGCCTCGTAAAGCATCAGAAGGAAGCGGCCGACAACCTGTGACGGGCCAACCGTCGCCGCCGCCATGGTCGCGATGGCGGGGGTCGCACCTTGCGAGGTGAAAAGCTCGAGGATGTAGGTCAGGAAGATGCCATGGTCGAGGTAGGCCATGGAAATCAACGCCGTCAGCCCCCAGAAGGCCGGGCGCACCATGGCCGCGCGCACCATGCCGGGGGCCGCCGGGCGCCGCTCCTCCCCCGCCGCGCCCGTCGTCGCCCGCAGGATCCTGACGCCCCCGAGGTTCGCGGGCACGCCAATCGCGACCATCAGGGCGGCATAGCCGATGAGCGCGCCCTTCACGCCCGCCCATTCAACCATGAAATGCCCGAAGGGAAAGGCGAGCGTGCCGGAAAAGCCGGCGATGAGCGTGACAAGGACGATCGCCGGCCGCGCCTCGGCCCCCAGGCGCCGGGTCAGGAAGGCAAAGCAGGTCTCGTAAAGGCAGCCTGCCTGCGTGACGCCGACGACGGCCCAAAGGGCCAGCCAGTGCAGCGGCTCGGTCACGAAGCCCATCAGCGCCACGCAGAGGGCGGCGATTGCGGGCAGGACGGTCAAGAGCTCGCCCCCCATGCCCCGGTCGACCAGCCGCCCCGTGACGGGCGTCAGCGCCGCCATCAGGATGTAGGACAGCGTCGGGCCCCAGGCGAGCGTCTCCTTGCTCCACCCCGTCAGGGTTTCGAGCGCGGGCAGAACCGCCGGGAACGCATAATAGACCCCGGCATAGGTCAGCGTCTGGCCGACCGCCAGAAGCGCCACGGCGCGGCGCTGGGCCGGGGTCATGGCCCTATGTCCCGGTGCGTCATGGGTTCGGCGGACATGCTGTCAAAGCCCGTAGATGCGCCCGAACTTGGCCTCTAGGTAGCCCAGAAGCGGTTCCGCCGTCGGCGCGAAGCCGCAGGCCGCCGTCACCGTCGCCTCGGGCTCGCGCAGCGCGCCATGGCGTTGCAGCCGCTCACCCAGCCAGCGCGTCGCGGGCGTCGCGTCGCCCTTGGCCAGATGCGCGTCGAGGTCCGGCACGTCGGCCCGAAGCGCCTGATGCAGGGCGCCCGCATAGACGTTGCCGAGCGTGTAGGTCGGGAAATAGCCGATCAGCCCGACCGACCAGTGCACGTCCTGCAAGACCCCGTTCGACGGCTTGTCGACCGCAAAGCCGAAGTCGCGGGCGAACCGGTCGTTCCACGCGGCCTCAAGGTCGGCGACGGCGAGCCGTCCGGCGATCAGCTCGCGTTCCAGATCGAAGCGCAGAAGGACGTGCAGGTTATACTGCACCTCGTCGGATTCGGTCCGGATGTAGCCCTGCCCGACGCGGTTGACGGTCGCATAGAAGGCGTCGGCATCCGAAATGCCCAGATCGCCGAACGTGCCCTGCATCCGGCCGTAAAGCCATGAGGTGAAGGCCGCCGACCGGCCGAGCTGGTTTTCATAGATGCGGCTCTGGCTCTCATGCACCCCCATCGAGGCGCCGGTGCCCAAGAGCGTCAGCCGATAGGCTTTGTCGACGGTCTGCTCATAGCCCGCATGGCCGGTTTCGTGGATGGTTGAATAGAGGCAGTTGAAGGGCTCGCTCTCGACCGTGCGGGTGGTGATGCGCACATCGTCGCCCGAGCCCGAACAGAAGGGATGGACCGCCTTGTCGATCCGCCCGTGCGCCCAGTCGTAGCCGAAGGCCGACGCCATGTCGCGGGCAAGCGCCATCTGCTTGTCTGCCGGGAAGTGACCCCTCAGCGCCTTTGGCTGGCGGCCCGCCCCCAGGACCGCCTCGCGAAGCGCGACGAGCCGGGGGCGGAGCGTGCCGAACAGGTCCGCAAGCCCCGCGCCTGTCGCGCCGGGTTCGTAATCCTGCAAGAGCGCATCATAAGCATCGCCGCCGTCGGCCAGCGCCTGCCCCTTCTCGCGCACCAGCCGCACGACCTGATCGAGCGTCGGCAGGAAGGCCGCCACATCCTCTGCCGCGCGCGCCTCGGCCCAGATGCCCTGGGCGACGCTGGTCAGCCGGGCCAACTCGGTCGCGAGCCGCGCCGGGATGCGGGCCGTGCGCTCGTGGCTCCGCCGGATCAGGGCGACGGCGCGGGCGTCGGCCTCGGTCGCGGGCTGCGCCTTGTCCAGCCAGTCGGCAAGGCGCGGATCGGTGCGCCGCGCATGCAGGACCGATTCCATCGCCGCCATCTCTTCGCCCCGCTGGTCGGCGGCGCCGCGCGGCATGACGGTTTCCTGGTCCCAGCCGAGCCGCCCCGCGACCTGGGCAAGAGCCTCGGTCTCGCGCTGGAACTCCATGAGGTCTTTGAGCGTGTCGGTCATTTCTGGTCCCGGATGGCGGTGGCGATGGGGTAAAGCGCGCGGTGCGTGGCGCGAAGCGCGAGCGAAAAGGTCAGGATGGCCCCCGCCTGATGGGCGATGGCCAGGCCCAGGGGGGCCGCATGCAGCGCGGTGAGGATGCCCAGCACCGCCTGCGCCAGAAGTGCGACGCCAAGCGCCGTGAAGGCCCCGCGCGTCGTCTCGTGCGGCGACCGGCGGCCCTGAAGGACGACATAGGCGCCGTAGGCCAGAAGGAGATAGGCCATCATCCGGTGGATGAACTGCACCAGCCCCGGATTTTCGAAGAAGGCCCGCCAGGTGGCCCCTCCATCCGGCACGTAGAAGGCGTCGGCCGGAAAGAAGCTGCCGTTCATCAGGGGCCAGGTCGGAAAGGCGCGGCCTGCGTCGATCCCGGCGACGAGCGCGCCCAGCAGGACCTGGACGAAGATCCCGGCGGACAGCCAGGCGGCAAGCCGGTAAAGCCCTTCCTCGCGCCCCCGCCGGGCCTGCAGAAGCTGCGCCCCGGACCGGCTCAGGCTTTGCACATACCAGACGATCAGGCCGAGGATCGCAAAGCCCATCCCCAGATGGATCGCCAGCCGGTAGGAGGCGACGGCCGTCATGTCGCCCGTCAGGCCCGAGGCGACCATCCACCAGCCAACGGCACCCTGCAGGCCACCGAGCGCGCCCAGAAGGAAAAAGCGCCGGCTCCAGCCCGGCGGCACGTGGCGGGTCAGCGCCAGGAACAGAAAGCCCACGCCCCAGACCAGCCCGATGAGCCGCCCCAGAAGCCGGTGCGCCCATTCCCACCAGAAGATGGTCTTGAAGCCGGCCAGGTCCATGTGGCTGTTCATCAGCTTGAACTGCGGGCTTTGCTGGTAGTTCAGGAACTCTGCCTGCCAGTCGGCGTCATTCATCGGCGGCAGCGCGCCCGAGATCGGCCGCCATTCGGTGATCGAGAGCCCGGCGCCAGAGAGCCGCGTCAGCCCGCCCAAAAGGATCATCGCGGCGACCATGGCGAAGATCAGGATCAGCCAGATCAGGACCGGCCGGCGGCTCCGGCCCTGCCTGGCCGAGATCATGCCGCCCTGAGGCGGCGGCGGCATGGCGCTGTCTTCTGACACATCCTGAAAGATCGTGCGTTTCGCCATCACCGTCCCCTTGGGCCCGCCCGGATACCGGGCGGCGGGACAGTAGGCGGGCCCGGGGGCGGGTTCAAGGCCGGGTTCAAGGCCGGGTTCCAGGCGGGGCGGGTCGCCTCAGGGCCGCCGCAGAAGCTGGCGCAGCATGCCGTGCAAGGTCTGCACATCCGCCCGCGTCAGCGGCATCCGCGACCAGAGGTTGCGCAGGTTCATCTTCATCCCTTCGGCCTTCGTGTCGGGGAAGAAGAAGCCCGCCTCGTCCAGCCGCTCTTCCCAGTGATCGCCCAGCCGGTCGACCTCGATCCGCGTGGCCCAGTCGGTCTTGGCCATCGGCATCGCCTCGGCCGGCTGATCGCTGCCCTGCCGGCCCCATTCGTAGGCGCAGAGAAGCACCGCCTGGCCAAGGTTGAGCGAGGCGAACTCGGGGTTGACCGGGATCGAGATGAGCGCGGTCGCCCGGGCGATGTCGTCGTTCTCCAGCCCCGCCCGCTCTGGCCCGAAGAGGACCGCGACCCGCTGCCCCTTGGCGGTCAGGGCACGCGCCTCGGCCATGGCGCGTTCGGGGGTCAGGACGGGCTTGGTCAGCTCGCGCCCCCGCGCGGTCGTGGCAAAGACCACCGCGCAGTCGGCAACCGCCTCGGGCAGCGAGGGGAAGATGCCGGCGGGATCAAGGACCCGCGTCGCGGCACCCGAGGCCATGGCGACGGCGCGCGGGTTCGGCCAGCCGTCGCGCGGATCGACGATCCGCATCCGCGTCAGGCCGAAATTCAGCATGGCGCGCGCGGCCGCACCGATATTCTCGCCCATTTGCGGCCGCACGAGGGTGAAGATGGGTTGTTCGGTCATGGTCCTGCCCGCAAAGAGGGCTTGTGATAGCCCTTGCGGGCCGCACGGGCAACCGGGGACCCCCTTCGCGCGCCCCGGATGGCCAAGCGCGCGGCCATCGGCTAGGAGGGGGCCAGACCCGCGACAGAGGAACCGCCATGGCCGAGGATCGCCCGCAACTGACGCTCATCACGCCGCCCGTCGTGGACCTGGAGC